>Ga0247611_10000368_pt1 | contig 93124 bp, 96 predicted proteins | sample 177DNAGHGhighgp2_FD_192422 | JGI IMG/M metagenome (GOLD analysis project Ga0247611, IMG submission 192422) | Sheep rumen microbial communities from Palmerston North, Manawatu-Wanganui, New Zealand - 1770 DNA GHGhigh gp2 | ecosystem: Host-associated > Mammals > Digestive system > Stomach > Rumen...
CGCACGCGTCTACCAATTCCGCCATCTGGGCAAAAAAAAAGAGCGGAAAACGAGACTCGAACTCGCGACCCCGACCTTGGCAAGGTCGTGCTCTACCAACTGAGCTATTTCCGCAATCTTTTTGACTTTAAAAGTAAGATCAAACTGCTTTTTTCTCAAAAGCGGATGCAAAAGTACTGCTTTTTTTTGATATACGCAAATATTTTGGCAAAAAAAATGCAAAAAAGTGCATTTTCTTACTTTTTTACCACTTTATCTCCACTACAATAGGGTCGTGATCGGCATAACGATGGAGAGATTTGTCTTTTAACTTGTATGCTCCATGGGAGTAATACCAATCCGCATTGACGTGCCAAGGCAGTGCCCAGACAAGGGGGCTGATCATCGACGCACTCATAAAACAATGGTCCAGATACCCTGCCTCGCCTTTGAAACTATACGAATAGGCCTCGCTGTCTCCGGTAGGGATCACATGGTCATATCCCGCACGGACGATAGTCTGTATCGGCTGTTCCTGCGAGTAGCAGTTATAGTCGCCGAGCAGAATGATATCCGAATCACCGTACAACTCCATTGCCCGTGGAAGCATGGCCAACAACGAGTCGGTGTTTTCCATGCGTTTGAGGTGTGTGTCGTAGTTTCCGCGACCTGCTCGCTTAGACTTAAAATGGTTCACACCTACAATGAAGCGCTCGCCGTTACTCAGGTCCTCAAAACCCTGTACGAACATACGCCCATAATAATGACTGGTTGTGTCATGATACGCTGAGAGCGGTTGCTCGTACGCGCGCACGCGTTCCGTATTATATAATATACATCCGCCGATACGGTCCATGTTCTCCAAGGGCATCGTCACAAATGCATAGTGCTTGCCGCTCTTGTTCAACTCTTTCAATAACATCTGCGGCGCTTTGTCGCCTACCTGCATCTCGCAGCATGCAATGATATCCGCGTTCAGTTGGCGGAGCGCTTTGACGATTTTTTGCGTCTTGAGTGCTTGTTGCTTCGGAGTCGTTCGCTTAGTGGCGTAGCCGCCCAAATCAGCAAAGTAGTTTTCAATGTTAGCTCCTACGATGCGTAACTCGCCTTTTCTCGCTTTCGGTAACTGTGGCACACGTACATGTTTGGTGTGCACGGGTTTGCCTGTCACCAGATGTCGCTCACTCGTCACACGTGCTACGATCTTCGTTACCTGATCTCCGCAACGCACGTTATAATAGTCATTGCGGCAATGAACGACGATACGCACGTCTCTGTTGCCTTTCGCTATCTCATAGTAACGTGTGCTGTCCCCGTCCGCCAAACCCTCTGCGATCTCTTCAGGACAGAAAAGACGATAAGGCGCCAACACCAAGGAGTCATAAAAACTACCGCAGACCACTAACGGAGTCCGTAACTCAACCATCTGATTGCTGTACTTTGCCCAGTTGGATTGTAATGCTTCTAAAGAAACACGCTCCACCGCGCAAACGGAGAGCGTGCTAAGCAGAAAAAAAATAAAAACTGCTTTTTTCATCGTCAAACAAAAAAATGTTTTGTTGCGGAGGATGGGATCGAACCACCGACCTTCAGGTTATGAGCCTGACGAGCTACCACTGCTCTACTCCGCGATATACACCGTCTTTTTCAAACGGGACTGCAAAAGTACTGCTTTTTTTTGACATATGCAAATATTTGGGCATTTTTTTTGCATTTTGTTCTAAAAAAAGACCTTTAACCCTCTTTTTAGCCCCTTGATATCATCATTATGCTATATAAACAAAGAAGGTTGTCTCACGACAACCCAATCTTTTTACTTAACCTTAAATCTAATACCATGAAAAACACGGTGCAAAAGTACTGCTTTTTGGCAATATGACCAAATTTTTTTGCAAAAAAATGTTATAAAACATAAAATTGACAACTCAACTTAGCAAATCAGGCCTTCTTTTGCGGGTGTGTTCCAAAGATTGCTCGTAATTCCACTCTTCGATCTTAGCCTGATGACCACTCAGAAGAATGTCAGGAACTTTCCATCCTTTGTACTCTGCCGGCCGTGTATAAACACCGGCTTCCAGCAGTCCGTCCTGAAAAGAGTCATTAAGTGCCGACTCGACGTCTCCAAGTGCGCCAGGTAACAACCGAACGATAGCATCCGTCATCATAGCAGCAGGTATCTCACCGCCGGTAAGTACAAAATCGCCGATACTGTACTCGCGTGTGATAAGATGATCGCGTACACGTTGATCCACTCCCTTGTAGTGCCCGCAAAGGAAGATAATATTCTCCTTGAGTGACAACTCATTGGCGGCTTTCTGGTCAAAACGAACCCCATCGGGAGCCGTGAAGATGATCTCGTCATAGTGTCGCTCGGATTTCAAATGTTCGATGCAGCGATCAATAGGCTCGATCTGCAACACCATGCCGGCCCCAAAACCAAACGCATAGTCGTCCACCTTACGATGTTTGTCAAGCGTCCAATCACGTAAGTTATGCACGTAAATCTCGCAAAGGCCTTTTGTCTTCGCGCGCTGGATGATGGAGTGGTTGAGTGGAGACTCCAGTAACTCCGGACAACATGTGATAATATCAATACGCATAAAATATCAAATCTAAAATCTCAAATTTCCCGTCAGGGAACCGGATCGTATCCGCTTCCACCCCAAGGATGACAACGGCAGATACGTTTGATGCCGAGCCAGCCGCCTTTGAAAATGCCGTATTTAAGCACCGCCTCGACCATGTACTGACTGCAAGTTGGCGTGTAACGGCACGAAGGCGGAGTCAAGGGTGATATGAACACCCGGTAGAAATAGACCGGGAGCAAGAACGCCTTGCGCACGTAAATCAACCAACTTTGGTCGTTGCTATTTTTTTCAGGGCTTTGCATATTGCTTTTTCGATGACGGCATAAGGCTGTTCTTCTTTGTCAATGTAGTTGAACGCCAGCAAATAATGTTGTTCTCCCAGTAAATCTTGATGCAGTCGGTAAGCTTCTCGCATCAACCGACGCAGGCGGTTTCGGTGCACAGCGCGCTTAAAGAGCGACTTCGGTGCCCAAACCAACACCTGTGTATCTGCCTCATTCGGCTGATACGTCACACGTATAGGCCAGGACGTGAACTTCTTTCCCTCTTTATAGAGCCCGGCAATACGTTCTTGACCGCATAACTTACTATGTTTGGGAAACGTATTAGGCATTTTTCTCCAAATAGTCGGCGATAGCCATCGGCAGAGACATAAACTCTTGTCCCGGACCGGCACTGATATCGACGCGGAAACCGGCTTCTTCCAGTGCACGAACCGTACCTGCTCCGTAAGCTGCAATAAGTGTCTTGCCTTGTTTCCACTCGGGGAAATTCTCGCACAGCGAAGTGACACCCGCCGGTGTGAACAACGCAATCAAATCATAGTCAAATGCCTGCTCCTTCGGCCAAGGTGTTGTCACCGTGCGGTACATGATGGCCGGCGTCACTTCAATGCCGTTCTCAGCGAACATATTGATCTGCTCGTCCGTGTGGATATCTGACAACACCATCAGGTACTTCTCGTTTGGACGACGATGCATCGCCGGCAACAGGTCTTCAAACTTATTCCCGCTCTCCGGGAAGAAGACCTTGCGTTTACGATAATTGATGAATTTCTGCAGATATAGTCCTACCGACTCCGAGTTGCAGTAGTAATGCATCGAGTCAGGTACATTCAGTCGCATCTCTTCGCACATGCGGAAATAATGCTCCGCACCCAAACGCGAGTTGAGGATGACTGCTGTAAAATCCAACGGGTTGATGTGTTGTTGACGAAACTCTCTGGCTGTCAGTCCTTCGATATGAATGAACTGATAAAAATCGCACTGCACGCCAAACTGGTCCTCCAGACGCGAGTAGGGATTATGCGCCGTTTCCGGCTTTGGTTGAGAGAAAAGAATCTTGTGTATCATATTATTGTTATCAATTTTGCAGAACTAACATAGAGTACGGCCAGAGGCAGTATCTCTAATGTACACATATATACCGAGAAATAAAGAACCGCCATGGGAGAGGAGATCAACATACGTCCTCCGCGGTACACCCACATAGCGATAAAAAGGAGTGCTACGATGCCCAAAATCCATTGTCCCGCAACAGGACTCCCGACGCGCAATAACACCAGTGTGATCGGGTATAGGAAAACGGTAACTATCGTAGCTATATTGGCATAATGCTCGTACGCCACACTGTTCCGGCGTGTGAGCATAAACGTGAAATCCAGGATTGCGTTGCACAGCATCTTGACGAGCAATATCGCCAAGATCAGCCCGCAAACGGCTATATAAGCCCCCGGCGAGAAATGTCCTTCCGTGTACAGACTCAGACACAATGCCATAGCCAGCGTGCCTATGCGGAACAGACTAACAAAAAACTGACCCATAAACGTAGTGGGTGACTCTTTGTAGTTACGGTCGGAACGCGCAAAAAGCGACACATGTGCCTGCGTGATGACGCCCGGCTGAAAAACCTCGCTCAGTACAGCGCATAGCAAAAGCAGGAACATTGTCCAACTGCTCCATGCTGCGCTTACCGGAGTGATCATATGTGCTATTCCGCTTCCCATAGATATAACTTATCGCCGCGACGAACCAGCCGCTCGGTCTTCAGCGAGAAATATTGTCCCTGTTGCACTTTCTTGGTCGGTTTACCGTTCGTGTCATGCAGATCCGCTAGCGTACATTCAATAACGCCGGTCGTCTCGCCGATGATCAAACATTCTTGTCCTTCTCCGATTGTGTCCACAGCCTCCAAAAGGAACTCTGCCACGCTCAAGTTCTTAAAGAAATTCGTACACTTAGCCGCATACACTTTCTTGCGCGTTGCTTGACTGCCATAACGATGATTCCATTCGCCCAGACGTTGTCCCTGGTAGTAGCCGTCCCAGAAACCGCGATTAAACACACGGCTCAGACGCTCGTCCCATTCAGCGATCTTCGGCTCAATAATCGCATCGTTCGCGTACTCGCCCTTCTGCCAAGCCTCTACCGCCTCTTTGTAGCAACTAACCACCGTGCTCACATACTCCGCCCCGCGTGCACGGCCTTCGATCTTAAGCACCCGAACACCCGCGTCAAGCATCTTGTTGAGAAAATGAATCGTCTTTAGATCCTTGGGCGACATGATATATTGGTTGTCGATGTCGAGTTCCAAATCCGAACTCTTGTCCTTCACCGTATAGCCGCGACGACACACTTGTACGCACGCACCCCGGTTGGCACTCAGGCCGTAGTTGTTCAGACTCAGATAGCACTTACCGCTCACTGCCATACACAGCGCGCCGTGACAGAACATCTCGATCCGAATCAGTTGTCCGCTTCGACCACAGATGTGCTGCTCCTCGATATCTTTGTAAATAGAAGCTACTTGCTGCATATTCAGTTCTCGCGCCAGGACAACGACATCCGCAAACTGCGCATAGAACTTCAGCGCCTCCGTGTTCGCAATATTCAACTGCGTGGACAGATGCACTTCCTGGCCGATACTGTTGGCATATTGCATCACAGCAATATCGCTCGCAATAACAGCGTCCACACCTACTGCGTGTGCCTTGTCCACGATCTCACGCATTAACCGCAGGTCCTCCGGATACATCACGGTATTAACCGTCAGATAAGTCTTCACGCCCGCCTCACGACAAGTCGCTACGATAGTAGCCATGTCGTCGGTCGTGAAGTTCACCGAACTCCGAGCACGCATGTTCAGGTGCTCAATGCCGAAATAGACGCTCGTAGCGCCCGATTGAATAGCGGCCGCCAGACTCTCCCAGCATCCTACAGGAGCCATTATTTCGATATCTGTACTTGTCATTGTTTGCTTTCTGCCACAAAACCTCTGCGAGCCCCCTAAAATACAGGGCTGCAACGGAGTCTTATTGGGTGATTATTGCGTGATTATTGCGTGATTAGTGCGTGATTCAATAAATACTCGGCAATCTGAACGGCATTTAATGCGGCGCCTTTGCGGATCTGGTCGCTTACACACCAGAAACTCAAACCGCACTCGTCCGTCAGATCTTTGCGGATACGACCGACGAACACCTCGTCCTTCCCGCTCAGGAACAGCGGCATCGGATAAATCTTATTCTCCGGTTCGTCCATCAAGACGCAACCTTCTGCATGCGCAAAAGCCTCACGCGCTTCTTCTACACGAATCGGCCGCTCGGTCTCTACCCACACGCTCTCGCTATGTGCCCGCAACGACGGCACACGCACACAGGTCGCACTCACTTTCACATCCGAGTGCATGATCTTGCGCGTCTCGTTGTACATCTTCATTTCCTCTTTCGTGTATCCGTTATCTGTGAATACGTCGATATGAGGGATCAGATTGAAAGCCAACTGATATGCGAACTTCTCTACCGTCACTTCCTCGCCGTTGAGTACTTGTCTATATTGGTTTTCTAATTCTTTCATTGCCTGTGCTCCTGCTCCCGATGCTGCCTGGTAGGTCGATACATGCACACGTTTGATATGGCTCAGACGTTCTATCGCCTGCAGCGCTACGACCATTTGAATAGTGGTACAGTTCGGATTTGCAATGATATTACGAGGACGATTCAATGCGTCCTCGGCATTCACCTCCGGTACCACCAACGGCACATCCTCATCCATACGGAAAGCAGAAGAATTATCAATCATCACTGCACCGAAACGCGTGATATCTTGCGCGTACTCGCGTGATACACCCGCGCCCGCGGAGACAAAAGCAATATCGACGCCCTTGAAAGCGTCGTTATGTTGCAGCAGTTGTACTTCGTACTCTTTGCCACAGAATGCATATTTAGTACCGGCACTCCGTGCCGAGCCAAATAAGCGAAGTTCGGATACTGGGAACTGCCGCTGTTCGAGAACACGCAGCAGTTCCTGTCCGACAGCGCCACTGGCGCCTACGATTGCAATAATCATATTAAGCCAAAGCTACAACGAGCTCAGCCTCTTTCTCTGTAAAGGTAACTTTACCCTCACGAGCGAGCCAGCCGAGAGCAAAAGCCAATTCATCGTTTTTCAGCTTAGTAGCTTTCTTCAGTGCCTTCAATTCCAAAGCACCGTTCTGCAGAGCTGCCCATACAGCACCTGCGTTTGTACCAATTTTCTCAATCATAATACCTTAAGTTTTTAAATAGACTAATACGAGTGAATTGTATTGGGTCACTCTTCCCATTTCTTAAATATCAGACATGCGTTATGGCCGCCGAAACCGAACGTATTACTCAACGCATAATGGATATCGCGTTTCTGCGCCTTGCCAAAGGTAAAGTTAATACGATAATCGATCTCTTCGTCCACATCCTCCGGATCATGGTTGATCGTCGGAGGGATAATACCGTCTTTGAGTGCCATGATACAAGCCAAGGCTTCTACAGCACCTGTTGCACCGATCAGGTGACCGGTCATGGATTTCGTTGAATCCAGATTCATCTCATACACATGCTCACCAAACACACGCTGGATGGCTTTGACTTCTGTCACGTCACCAAGCGGAGTGGATGTGCCGTGTGTATTGATGAAATCAATCTGCTCAGGTTGCAGACCGGCATCTTTGATAGCTTGACGCATCACACGTTCTGCACCCTTTCCTTCCGGATCCGGAGCAGTCATATGATAAGCGTCCGAAGTCATGCCGATGCCTATGATCTCAGCATAGATCTTTGCACCGCGGGCTTTAGCGTGCTCATAATCCTCAAGGATCAGACAAGCTGCACCTTCGCCCAGTACGAAACCGTCACGAGACTTAGAGAACGGACGGCTGGCTGTCTCAGGAGAATCATTGCGAGTCGATAATGCATGCAGGGAGTTGAATCCTCCGATACCGGTGTAGGTCACATCAGCGTCTGCGCCGCCTGTCAGCAATACTTCTGCATGACCCAGACGAATCTGGTCAAAAGCAGAGCAAATAGCGTGAGAAGACGACGAACAAGCCGTGGAAACCGAGAAGCTCGGACCGCCTAAACCGAAACGGATAGAGATCTGTCCGGCTGCGATACTCGGGATTGCCTTTGGAATCATGAAAGGATTGAAGCGGGGCACACCGTCGCCTTTGGCGAAGTCAATAATCTCCTCTTCGGTGGACTGTAAGCCGCCCATACCGCTTCCCCAGATAACACCTACGCGGCTACGATCTTCTTTCTCAAGGTCCAAACCGCTGTCTATCAACGCCTCGTTGGCTACCCATACGGAGAACTGAGAATAGCGGTCCATCTTACGCGCTTCCTTACGATCCATCAAAGATGACGGGTCAAAACCCTTCACTTCACCGGCAAACTGGGTCTTAAAATTAGAAGCATCAAAAGCCGTGATAGGAGCAATTCCATTCACTCCTTTTGTCAACGCTTCCCACGTCTCTGGAGCTGAATTACCTACCGGCGTTACGGCGCCAAGGCCCGTTATAACAACTCGTCTTAACTGCATGTCTTATCGATTCTATAAATAAAAAGTATACGAGTTTACAGCAGGACCGTAAACTCGCAAAATAAGGTGAAAAGGAAATTATTTCCCGTTAACTTTCTCCTCTACGTATGCGATTGCATCGCCTACTGTGCTGATCTTTTGAGTGTCCTCATCCGGAATAGAAATACCGAACTCCTTCTCAAACTCCATGATCATCTCTACAGTGTCCAGAGAATCTGCACCAAGGTCAGTCTGGAAATTAGCCTCTTTTGTTACTTGAGACTCCTCTACGCCAAGCTTATCAACAATGATTGCTTTAACTTTTGCGTCAATTTCTGCCATAATATTAAAAGAATTTAGTTAATACTTATGTGTTTTTTAATTTCTTTTTTACGATTTTATTTTCGCGTATTTTTCAAATACGCTGCAAAATTACTGCTTTTTTCTGAAATATGCAAATTTTTTTGTCTTATTTTTTATTTTTGTCACATAAATCTAGCACAATTTTGCCTAAATAGACCCCGCTCTTGCCCATTTGGCACAAGGGAATACTGTCTCCGTCCAAATTGGCAACCCGCAAATGGTCATATAATTGGTGTGTATGTCCGCCGATAATCACATCTATTCCACGCGTCTTTTGGGCTAACTGAACGTCGCATACATCTTCAGGAGCTTTTCCGTACGTACCCATATGGCTCAGACAGATCACAAGGTCGCATTGTTGTGCACGAAGGGTGTCCGCCATCTTTTGTGCAACCGGATACGGATCCAGATAGACCGCAGGCTTGAAATTTTTATCAGAAATAATACCCTCCGGATCACAGCCTAAACCGAAGATGCCTATCTTCAGACCTCCCTTGCGTACGATGGCATAAGCTTGTGTTACCCCTTCCATAGCGGTGCCGGTGAAGTCGTAATTGGCACAAACAATAGGGAACTTAGCAGTTTTAAGAACTGCAGCCAACGTGTCTAAACCATTGTCAAACTCATGATTACCGAGAGTAGCGGCATCATAGCCCATCCGGTTCATGGCATTGAGTTCTACACGTCCGTGATAGAAATTAAAATAGGGAGTCCCTTGACAGAAATCACCTGCGTCCAGTAACAGTAAGTTCTTATCCGCCTTACGTTCCTGACGAATCAGTCCCATACGGCGGGCATAGCCTCCTTGGTCATTACTTTTGGGCTCGACCTGCGAATGCGTATCATTCGTGTGCAAGATCGTCAGATGATCCTGCGGCGTACAAGCTACAAAAAAGACAAAAGATAATAGATAAAAGAGGATAGATGATTTTTTCATGGTCGTATATGTTTAGTCTGTTAGAAACGTTTGGCTATTTCTTCGTCCGTTAATAGCGAGACGATGGTTTTTCCGTCGGGGGTGTGACGGTATTGGGGTAGCGCCATTAGATCTTTTACCAAATCGCGCATCTCGGCTTCTGTCAGACTTCTGCCGTAGGGAATAGCAGCGTTCTCCGCCAAGGAAAGGGCTATTTGTTCGCGCCATTCGGCCTGTGTATCAGCACCGCGTTCACGCACTTGCTGCAAGATATGTTGCAACACCGGAAGGGGCGACTGATTCGCCAATTGTGCCGGAATACCTTGTATCGAATAGCTGTCCGGACTGAGTTGCTCTAAGTCAAAACCGATAGCTTGTAAGTCCGGCAGTAGTTGTGCCGCCAGAATCATCTCGTCCGCTTGGAGACTCAGTACTTCCGGAAAGAGCAACTGCTGCATGGCGCCTTGAGCGTGCGTTAACTGCTCCAGTAACTGCGCATAGAGTATAGCGATATGGGCGCGATGTTGGTTGATGAGCAACAGACCGTTCTCGGTCTGCACAAAGATATACTTGCTTTTGTATTGCCAGACCGGCGCTGAATCGCTTAATGGAATCCGGGTGTTCTGGGTAATCTGAGTATTTGGAGTGATCGGATCACTAAGAGGTTGCGAAAAACCTTCATATAAACTCTCCCAGTTCTTGGGCGCTCTGTCCGGATAGATAGCCCCTCGCGTATGGAAAGGATTATAGGTAGGATCAACCGTCACTTGCGGACGGGATACGGGAGTATCTTTGGGAAGAGGAATATCGATATTACCCTGTGTGTCAAAATCAATCTGAGGCGCTAAAGTGAACTTACCCAGCGCTTCTCGTACGGCTGCCATCAGAATCTGGAAGACGGCCTGCTCGTCTGCAAACTTAATCTCCGTCTTGGTAGGGTGAATATTGACGTCAATGGCCTCAGGAGCAATCGTGAAGTAAATAAAGAACGAAGGCTGGTAATCAGCCGATAACATGCCCGAATAGGCTGTCTGAATAGCCTTAAGGAAATACGGATGACGCATGTAGCGTCCATTGACAAAGAAATACTGCTCCGCCTTGCGTGTTGCGTTCTCGGGCTTGATGACAAACCCGCGGATAGAGACCAGTTCGGTCTCTGTGTTCACATCCACAAAGGCAGACGTGTAGACGTTGCGTTTGGGATTGCCGAATACCGCCTCAATACGTTGTTTCTCCGTACCTGCCGGTAGTTCAAGAATGATCTCGTCATTATGCACAAAAGTGAAGGCTACTTTGGGATAGACGAGCACGATGTGATAGAACTCTGTCAGCAGGTTTCTTAATTCCGTCTGGTCCGTTTTGAGGAACTTACGGCGAACGGGTACATTAAAGAAGAGGTTGGATACTTTGATGTTTGTTCCCACAGGGCAGACACAGGGTTCTTGCCGTACCACATCCGAGCCGTGTATCTCGATCAGCGTTCCTGTCTCGTCTTCGGCGCGTCTTGTGGTCATCTCTACTTGTGCTACGGCACAGATAGAAGCGAGGGCTTCGCCGCGGAAACCCATCGTGCGAAGAGAGAAGAGATCTTGCGCCTCGCGTATCTTGCTTGTCGCATGACGCTCGAAAGCCAGACGCGCGTCCATCTCACTCATTCCGACTCCGTCATCTATCACCTGTAACAGCGTACGTCCGGCATCGCGAACAATGACCTGCACACGTTTAGCACCCGCGTCCAGGCTGTTCTCTACGAGCTCTTTCAGACAAGAGGCGGGGCGTTGAATCACCTCACCTGCTGCGATCTGATTAGCCACACTGTCCGGTAATAAATGAATGATATCCATCAGAGAATAAAGTAAAACGCAAAGATCAATAATGCCAGCAGAACGAGCCAGAAGACTAACTTGGATTGTTTCTTCTGACGCAGTTCTGTCATGTTCTTCTCATGCTCCTCACGGAAAGACCCGTGCTGAAGACGCGCAAGTTTCTTCTCCTTGCGCGCCTCCTTTTCCGGGTCATAGTAAATGGGGCGATAGTCCCACTCACGTGGTTTCCGTACTTTTGGAAAAAGTACAGACATGATTACTTAACGATTGCTTGGAAAGCCTCGTCCTCTGCGAACTTAGCGAACTCGATATCCTCGGCAGCGCGGGTCTTGAGATTCGCATCCTGCTCGATAGCCGATTTCAAGTTAGCATATACAGCGTCCTTGTCGTTGGTACGAGCGCCTACAATAGCCTTCAGATAAGCAGTAGTAGCATTCGGCTCTTTGACAGCGTCCAAGGTCTTAGCTGCACCTGCATAGTCCTCGTTGAGGATCTGCTGAACAGCTGCGTTGTTGGTGGCTTTGTTGCCATAAGCTTTCTTAGCAGCATTATAGTCACCCTTTTGGGTGTAGAGTGTACCAAGTGCAGCATCCAAGTCACCCTTTGTGCCGGCTGCTTTGCCCAGATGATACTCTGCTTTCTCCAGATCGTTCGTGGCGATGAACAGCACACCTGCGTTGTAGTTTACGTCCGGATCGTTCGGCTCGATCTCCAATGCTTTGAGATAGCAACGGCCAGCCTCGGCATAGTTACCTGCCTCGAAATACAACTGACCCATACCGTTCCATGCGCGGAAGTCGTTGTAGAGTTCAGCTGCTTTCTGATACAGCGCCATTTTCTCTGCCTTGTCCTCGGTCAGGGTAACAGCATAAAGCAACTCCTCAACGCTCAGTTGAGCAGGATCTTCTTTAGCCAAAGCCATGATCTCGTCATCGCTCTTACCGATAAGGTCGGTGGTGAGGATCAAGCGGCTACGACGGAGAGCAGGAAGAATGTCTTCCTTGATGTCACCGTACACAGCGCTCAGGTTCTTGATCTGACTCTCACGCTCTTCGGGATCGCTGTACATAGAGAGCACGCGCAAAACCAGGTCTTTGTCTTGGATATTGCTGTTCTCCATTGCTTTCTGGAAGCCTTCCCAGTCTTCAGCGGTGATGTTCGACTCAATAGCATTAGCTATTTTGTTCTTCTTGAGGTCACGCTGCAAGAACTTAGCAGTTGCTTTCTGACGATTCTGAGCCAGTTTCTCATTGAGGTCCATACCGCCATCCGGAGATGCATAGCCGGCAACCTCGATCTTGTTGATAGCCTTACGCTCTGCCTCGTTGGCGTCCTTGATAGCAGCCTGCAAAGCCTTCATCTCTGCCGAACGAGTCTGAGCAGAACGAACCTCTGCGCTCTGGATAAGGAACTTGATGTCAGCTTCGGTCATCTCCTGGATGATACGTTGGAACTTATCCGGTGTAGCAGCGGGCTTGTTGTCCTTTGCCTCTGCGAGCTCCGAAGTAGCCACAACACCTTCAGCAACTTTCAGGTCAGGGATCTCGATCTCTTTTTTGCCGATCTTACCTTCAAAACGCAGATACAACTCCGACTTGCGCATAGCGGGAACATAGTCGAAGGAGCAGCTCTGGCTATAAGTACCACCTTCTCTAAATTCAACGGTCTTACCGTTCTCTTTGGCTTTCTCACCTACGTAGGTAACAGGCTCGCCTACTACCTCCTGGCCATCGAACTTCAATACCGGAGTTACGGTCAGTACGCCTTTTTTAGCAAATGACTTCTCAGGGAAAGTACCGGTGATTTTTGCATTAACCTTGTTACCCACTTTCTCAAGCGTAGCAGGACTAACACTCAACTGCTCCGGATTAGGCAACGTTTTGTTGCATGATGCCAACACTACTGCAGCAGCAATGAGGCTAAGAAATAAACCTTTCTTCATAATGAATATAAAATAGTTAGTTAGTTAACGTATGTTCATAATTCGCTGCAAAGGTACTACAAAATTTTGATATGTGCAAGATTTTTAGTAAAAATTATTATTTTTATGCGTAAAAAATCAATTTTATTTGCACAATTCAAAAAAAAGCAGTACTTTTGTCGCCGCTTTTTAATCGAGAGAGTATTCTCGAGAAAAACGGTCGACTTGGTTGCTTTTGGAAAGATGGCAGAGTGGTCTATTGCGTCGGTCTTGAAAACCGAAGTACTGAAAGGTACCGGGGGTTCGAATCCCTCTCTTTCCGCATGAAAAACTTTTCTATGCTCGCCAAGACGTTTAAGGGCTTGGAAGAAGTACTGGCACAAGAACTGATCGAGTTAGATGCCAACGACGTGCTCATCGAAAGACGAGCCGTTTCTTTTAGTGGGGATAAGGCCTTGCTTTACCGCGCGAACTTCTCTTTGCGTACGGCCCTGCGTATATTAGTTCCTATTGTTACTTTTAAAGCGAAGGACACCGATGGCCTCTATGAGCAACTCAAGCGAATCAACTGGAGTAAGTATATGACGGCAGAGAACACTTTTGCTATTGATGCAACGGTGTATAGCGAGGTGTTCCGTAACAGCCGTTTTGTGACGTACAGGGTGAAGGATGCCATCGTAGATTATTGGATGGAGAAAGCACATAAACGCCCGAATGTACAGGTGCAAGAGCCGGATATACAACTCAATGTGCATATCTCAGCGGAACAAGTGACGGTTTCTCTGGATAGCAGCGGAGAGAGTCTGCATAAGCGCGGATACCGCGTAGCGACTACCGAAGCACCTATCAATGAAGTGCTGGCTGCAGGACTTCTGCGCATGGCAGGTTGGAAGGGGCAGAGCGATTTCTATGACCCTATGTGCGGCTCGGGAACGTTCGTTGTAGAAGCGGCACTCATGGCACGCAACATTGCGCCGGGTGTCTTCCGTAAAGGCTTTGCGTTTGAGAAATGGCCGGATTTCGATGCTGATTTATGGAACGAGATCTATAATGATGACTCGGCAGAGCGTGAGTTTACACATACGATCTATGGCTCTGACGCTTCTTTCTATGCCGTACAACAGGCGGCAAAGAACGTTAAGTCGGCGGGAGTGCAGAAAGATGTGGTGTTGAGACAAGTACGTTTGGAGGAATTGAAGGACTTGCAGACAGAGGGGGCATTGGTGATGATTAATCCGCCTTACGGCGAGCGACTTGCTTCCAACAAGGATATGGAGGAGTTGTACGGCAAGATAGGTACGGCGCTCAAACATCAATTCGCAGGCGCAACCGCTTGGATCATCTCGTCCAATACTGCCGCGATGAAATGTATCGGACTCAAGCCATCAAAGAAAATGCGCTTGCTCAACGGAGAGTTGGATTGCCAATTCAATCAATATGAACTTTTTCAAGGGAAACGCAATGAAGCCCATTTACATAGCTGATTATAATTATCCGTTGCCGGACGAGCGGATCGCCAAGTATCCTTTGGCAGAACGCGACCACAGTAAGTTGTTGGTCTATCGAGACGGGCAGGTGAGTGAGGATCATTTTTATCATGTAGGCGATTATATTATGCCGGGTTCGCTCCTTATCTATAATAATACGCGCGTGATACAGGCGCGTTTGGAATTTTATAAAACAACTGGAGCGCGTATTGAGGTGTTCTGTTTGGAGCCTCTTTCTCCGCACGATTATCAACTCTCTTTGTCTTCGACTACCGGCTGTACATGGAAGTGTATGGTGGGGAATGCGAAGAAATGGCACGAGGATGCCATAGAATTAAAAATTAATAATGAAAAATTAAAAATATCGCTTCGTGCTTATAAGGAGCAGGTGTTGGGTAATACGTTTGCCGTGCGTTTTGAGTGGGACGAGGAGAATGTGTCTTTTGCGGAGATCTTAGATGCAGCAGGAGAACTGCCTATTCCGCCGTACTTGAATCGCAAGACCGAAGAGAGCGACAAGACAACGTATCAAACGGTTTATTCACGTATCAAAGGATCTGTAGCCGCGCCTACGGCCGGTCTGCATTTTACGGAGAAGGTCTTGGAGGATCTGCGTGCTCGCGGTATTGAGACGGACGAGGTGACGCTGCATGTGGGTGCGGGTACATTCTTGCCGGTTAAGACAGCCGACGCGAACGAACATACGATGCACACGGAGATTATAGCTGTACCGCGCGAGGCGATTGCGCATATCCAACGCCAATTGGGTAAGATAGTAGCGGTGGGAACAACGAGTATGCGCACGCTGGAGAGCCTCTATTTTATCGGGTGTCATCCTGAGAATGCGACTGTATCGCAATTTGAGCCATACGAAAAAGAATATACCTTGTCGGTTCATGATGCTTTGCAAGCGATTTTGGATTATCTGGACAAGACGGGACAGACGACATTGCACGCAGAGACACAGATTATGATCAAGCCGGGGTATGCGTTTAGAATCGTAGATCAGTTGATAACGAATTTCCATCAGCCTCAATCGACCTTGTTGCTTTTGGTGAGCGCGTTCGTGAAAGGGAACTGGAAGACGATCTATGAGTACGCGCTGAGTCATGATTTTCGTTTTTTGAGTTATGGTGATTCAAGTATTTTAACACGATGATTGATACGCATTGTCATATAGATGAAGCGGCTTTTGATGCCGATCGCGAAGAAGTGATCGCACGCCAACCGGAAAGTGGTGTGGAAGCGATGATAGTGCCGGGAGTCAATGTGGCGTCTATTGAAACGGTCTTGCAGGTTTGTCATGCGCATCCGGGATATTGTTATCCGGCTTTGGGACTGCATCCGGAAGATGTGAAAGATAATTGGCGGGAACAATTGACGATAGTAGAACGAGCAATACGAGAAAATGGGAACGAGTTGGTGGCGATAGGAGAGATAGGCTTGGACTATTATTGGGATAAAACATATAAGGAAGCGCAGCAGATAGTATTGCGGCAACAGATGGAGTTGGCAAAAGAACTGGACTTGCCGGTGATCTTACATAATCGCGAATCGACGGAAGATATTCTGCGTATTGCCAAAGAAGTAGGCGGACGCGGTGTTTTTCATTGTTTCAACGGAAGTCGTGAAACAGCACAACAGATATTGGATCTGGGATTCTATCTTGGTATAGGCGGCGTGTTGACGTTTAAGAATAGCAAATTGGCGGAGAAATTGGAAATTGTTCCGTTGGATCGTCTTTTGCTGGAGACGGATGCTCCTTATATGGCCCCTGTTCCGCATCGTGGAGAGCGAAATGAGAGTCGATTGATGGTGTATGTGGTGGATAAGTTGGCTGAGGTGTATAATTGCTCCAAAGAAGCCATAATTGAGGCAACAAATACCAATGCAAGGCAGCTTTTTGGCATAAAATGACGAAAAAAGATAAAAAAATCACAATATTTCTTGCGTATTTGTAATTTTTGTAGTATCTTTGTGGCCGATTTTGATTAATACGCGTTTAGCGCGTGTAGGAGAGATGCTCGAGTGGTTGAAGAGGCACGCCTGGAAAGCGTGTAAACTCCAAAAGGGTTTCCGGGGTTCGAATCCCCGTCTCTCCGCAAGGGGATTACGCAGAAATCCCTCAACAAAAGATTGAAAAACATAACAAACTCAAATAACTAACTAATTTTTTATCTCATGAAAAAAGTATTTGCAACCCTTACGGTGCTGGCTATGCTGACATTTGGCAGCGCAGCAGTAATGGCACAAGAAGCAGCTGCTCCTGCTGAGGAAGCTGCTGTTGAAACTGTAGATGAAGCTGCTGCTCCGGCAGTAGAAGAAGTAGCTGAGGCTCCTGCACAGGAGGACGGCGCTTTGGTAGCTCTTCACAAAACTCTTAAGACGAAGTTTATTGAAGGAGGTGCCGGCTTTATGGCTCTGACCCTCGTTACGTTGGTATTCGGTCTCGCTCTCTGTATTGAGCGTATCATCTATCTGTCGCTTAGCAAGACTAACACAGAAGCTCTGCTCGAGAAAGTTGAGAAGACGCTGAACGAAGAAGGTGTTGAAGCAGCTAAGAAAGTGTGTGCTGAGACACGCGGACCGGTTGCTTCGATATTCTGGCAGGGTCTGGATCGTTATGACGAAGGTATTGAGGTTGTTGAGAAGACTGTTGCTTCCTACGGTGGTGTTCAACTCGGTTTGCTGGAGAAGAACCTGTCTTGGATTTCGCTGTTCATCTCGATTGCTCCGTCTCTCGGATTCTTGGGTACCATTATCGGTATGATCGCAGCCTTCGATAAGATTCAACAGGTAGGTGATATCTCTGCAACTGTTGTTGCCGGTGGTATTAAGGTGGCACTGTTGACTACGTTGCTCGGTTTGATTATTGCTATTGTTCTTCAGTTGTTCTACAACTATATCCTCAGCCTCATTGAGGGTCTGGTTAACGAGATGGAGGACAGCTCGATTAAGTTGCTTGATATCATTGTTAAGTACGACGCTGCCCAGAAAAAATAACGCAGTTATTTAATCGTTCGAGTCCTGCAAGGACGAGATAAGAAGAAATAATAACAAAAAAAATTCTGAGCAATATGAAAGACTATAAATTATTACCAAAGATTACCCTGTGGTCGCTGTTGGGCTTGGGCATCTTGTTTATCCTGATGTTCTTCCTTGGTGGCTCGAACGGTAGTCTGGAGGTAGCCGGAGACTTCCTGGATATTCCTCGATTCTCTGATGCTTTCCTCATTTGGAACTATATCCTGTTCGGATTAGTAGTTCTGATTACCCTCTGTGTGGTAGTGATCGAGTTCGTTGAGAACTGGAAGACGAACCGCAAGAAAGCTTATACGACGCTTGGTGTTGTATGTGGTTTCCTTGTACTGGCTTGTCTGTGCTGGGTACTTGGTAGCCCTGCAGAGCTGCATATCATCGGATACGAGGGTACGGATAACGTTGGCTTCTGGGCACAATTGGCAGATGCTGTTATCTATGCATGCTATTTCCTTATCGCCGCTACTCTTTGTACGATGATTTGGGGTATTGTTTACACTAAGAGACTGAAGTAAAAACAACTATCATGGCAAAGAAAATCCCACAGATTAACGCCAGCTCCATGGCTGATATCTCGTTCTTGCTGCTGATTTTCTTCCTGGTGACCACCTCTATGGATGTGAATCAGGGACTTGCCCGCCGTCTGCCTGCGCCTATCCCGCCCGATCAGAAAGTGGAGGATAAGGATATTAACAAGCGCAACCTGTTGGTAGTCAAGATTAACTCGGCTAACCAACTGATGGTACAAGGCCAGTTGATGGATGTGAAGCAACTTCGCGAGAAAGCCAAAGAGTTCATTAAGAACGAGAACGACAATGCCTTTATGCCGAAACTTGTTGAGGAGGATTTCGGTGCTCCGATCGGTGTGGTACGCTACACGAAGGATCACGTGATCTCTGTCCAGAACGATGTGGATACGCAGTATCAGGCATATCTGGAAGTTCAGAACGAACTCGTAGCTGCTTATAATGAATTGCGTGAAGAATGCGCGCAGAAGTATTTCCACAAGGCTTATAACGAATTGGATGAGGACCAACAGAAGCAGATTCAGAAGGTTTATCCTCAGAAGATCTCGGAAGCAGAGCCTAAAAACTATGGTAACTGATTATGGCAAAGATACGTAGAAATGAGAAACGTGAGATGCCGGCGCTCAATACGTCGTCTCTCCCTGATATTATCTTCATGCTGCTGTTCTTCTTCATGTCTGTTACGTCGATGAAGGAGGTGACCTACAAGGTTCAATTCAGGAACCCGCAGGCTACTGAGCTCACTAAGTTGGAGAAGAAATCCCTCGTGCGCTATATCTACGTAGGTACTCCTACGGCAGAGTTCCGCAAGCAGTATGGCGCAGAAACGCGTATTCAGCTCGACGATGCTTTTGCTGAGACGAAAGAGATAGGTGAGTATATCATCAATGAGCGTTCGTCCATGAAAGAGAGCGAGCAGGGTCTGATGACTGTTTCGATCAAGGCGGATAAAGATACCAAGATGGGTGTCATCGCTGATATCAAGCAGGAGTTACGCCGCGCGTACGCATTGAAGATTAGTTACGCTGCAACCCAGCGAACAAGTTATTAATCATAGCTTCAAGCAAAAGAAAGCCGCTCAGACGAGCGGCTTTCTTTTATTGTAGTTTCTTGCCTGTTACTTTCAATTCTCCGAGTTGGAGGTATTTCTTTGCTTGTGGTTTACCGTTGGAGTCGTACCATGGGAGAACGCGGATATGGATGGTTTCTCCGGCAGGAACAAGGATAGGCTGGTCAAGTTTAATGACTATTTGCTTGTTTTTTGGTAGTGCGGTGTTTTCGTAGATCGTTGTCACGTCGCGGAAGGTGTCGCCAAAGCCGTAGTTGATATGGATATTCATACCCGCTCCGCCTTTGGCTTTTACCGGTAGGCTAATGGTCTCAATAACGAGCCCTTTCTTCTTTTTCGCCGGGATAGTATATTCAACATATCGATTCGCTACCTCGTCGATCTCACCGGCAGGCCATAAACCACCGTTAGGAACAAATCCGCCTTTGACTTGCTCCAAATTCACGGTTTTTAATTTTAGATTGATAATTTCAAAAGGATCTCCTTTTGCGGCAAAAGCTGCTTTCTTTCCTGATTCTTCGATGTTCCGGGCGTAGGCGGTAAATTGTTCCTGAGAAGGGAAGACGAGCCAAGGGTGCATGTCGGCAAGCTCGGCACTTTGGCTGATCAGTTCGTACGCGAGGCTTGCGATGGCTTGGCCTCCTTCGGCGGAAGTGTGGGTCTTGTCGCCGCAGTTGAAATAATGCGCCATGCAGAAGTCTTTGCCTTGCTGCTCGTATAAGTCTTGGCTGCGGGAAGTCATGTCGAGGAAGGGAACAAGCATCTCTTCGGCTACTTCCTGCATACAATGGACGTAGTTTTTGTTCTCGGCGAGGATATGGCGTCCTGCGTCGTTGATCTTGCCGTCCTCAAAATAGGCACGACAGATAGGCGCCATCAAGATCGGCGTTACACCCATTTCGCGTGCTTCGCGGATATAAGTGCGCAGGAAGTCCTTATAGGTGGTGTTAGGTTCTGTGCCGCGCATGTCGGTAAGGGTGTCTTGACCTGCGGCTAGCAATTCGCGGTTCTTGACATAGACATCCTCACCTTTGCATTTCTCATCGTTGTGGGCGAACTGGATAATGAGGTAATCGCCGGCCTGCATTTGTCTCTTGACGGAAGGCCAGAGGTTGTCGGTCTCGTAGAACGTACGAGTGGAGGCACCGGACTTGCCGCGGTTGTTGACTTGTACCGAGTCGGGGTTGAAGAACGCCTGCAGGTACATCGCCCAGCCGCGTTTGGGTGTTGCGGCGGGTTTGTACTCCGACATCGTACTGTCGCCGATCGTGTGAACCTTACGTTTGGCGGCTTGCACAGGAGCAAGGAGCAAAGAACAAAGAGCAAAGATGATAAATTTGCGCATAGTGATAATGATTTGTGTGCAAAGGTACTACAAATTTTACATATATGCAAATTTCGGGACAGATTTTTGGTCAAAAACGCGATCGAGGGGGATAGAAGAGCGGATTTTGACAGGGCGAGAGAGGATATCGCGGGGCTCTACCGGCTCGAAAGTGACGTCATCAGCGGAGATAGACTCCGGTCTGACGTCCGGAGCACATAACAAAGCTTTCTCTTGCTCTGCTTTGGCGGCTTCTTGGAGGGCACGGTAGATGCAGACATAGGTATATTGGTAGAAACGGGAGTAGCGTTTGAGGCCGGGCGCGGGATCTTCGTGCATGCGGATGACATGGAAGTAATGCTTAAAGAAGCGGAGACGCCATTCGAGGCCTTCGAAAGAGTAGTCGTGTTCGAGGGCATGCGCTTGGCGCTGGGCCAGTTTGATGAGTTCGCGATTTGCTACGCAGGCATCGGACCAGTGTGTAGGGAAATGGTAGGTATAGAGCTCGTGTAGGCCCGGACGGAAACGGGAGGGGCGAACAATGATGTGTTTGCGGCGTTTGGAGCCGAGTGCGAGGTCGTCCATGGCTCCGCGGATATAATTAATGCCCTCACAGAGCGTGAAATAGCGCACACCTTTGGTGTGAGGCGTGGAATTGGGCGGGAGTGAGACAAAGGTCGCACAGGTGTCTGCTAAACCGTCGATAATGATATTTTTCAAGTGCTTTGACATGCATTATAATTGGTTGTATATGTGTGTTTTACAAGTTTTGATTTTTAATAAGGTCTAGGACGCGTCACTTCCGAGTCTCTTCCCGGGTATGAAATGGGTATTTTTCGAACCTGATGAAGGGAAGAGAGGTGAGTGCCGAACTTGGTCGATGCAAATCGATAGGCGGCGAGACCTTTTTTAAAATTCGGTGCAAAGATACAACAAAAAAATGATATTTCCAAATTTTGGGGCTTGGAAAGGTAAGAAAAATGCATTTTTCAGAGAAATACAATACTAACTCGGCGCTGTCACGCCGAGCAGAAAACGAACTAAAAGAATGAAACCGGCATTCGATGCCGGGATAATAGACGAAGTGAGGAACCAGGATACAATCTCAGGAAATGGACGAAGGTGGGATAATTCGTTATGACGATATGTGGTCATGACGACATGACGAAAAAAATCCGAAGCGCTGGGAGCGTCTCGGATAGTGTTTGGCGGGATAGCGCCAAAAAGTGGACAGCTATGAGCGGGCAATACGATAGCCCAGAAATGGACAAATTTTTGTCTTGTGCAGACTTTTGATATTTTTCCAATTAATTGATTGAGCGGAAAGAACATATGAAATTTGTAACAATACGAACAATAGTATTATTCGTAAATAAAAGTATTTCATTGTACGTTAAAATTTATAGTTAATGGTATAGTTATGTCTTTCATATCTATCTCGTTACCTTTTGTATAAAAAAAGATATGTGGATTTTGGTAATGATAGGTATTGGCAGGTACATCAACAAGGAATGTATACGTAAACCTAACGTTTGAGCCTTGCAACAGCGGTTTAAAAACAGGAAGCGTATCATCCTTAATATAAGCAGACATACTTTCTACCAATTGATTTTTGCAATCATAACAAAGTCCTAAATTATCAGCATTGACCATGATGGTATCTTGTCCGTCATTTTGTATGTCTAGATGTATAACCAACCATTCATTTGTGGCATATGAATTTCTAATATTCTTCTTTATGTCGGATAAATAATATGAGAAGGTAAGATCCCCTTGTGAGTAGGTTTTAACATTATTCTCCGGCTCATTCGTATTGCATGCAGCAAAGAATAATGCCAATACGGAGAATAGAAAAAATTTCGTTTTCATAAGTGTACAAATTTAGAAATGAAACAATGGTATTATTTTGAGGTGCAAAAGTATATTTAGTGCATTATTAAACTCTTTTGGTACGGGAGATTCGAAGCGACCATAATTTTAGTATGTTGAATGCCACATGTTAGATACCTTCACGCTATAAGTATCCAATTGCCCCTTGTCAATGAGTATGTTGATGGCTTTTTCTATGTCGTCAATGGTCATTTCCTTACGGGACTTGCCTGTTATTTTTTCCAAAGAACGTATTTCGAAAGAACGAATTTCTTGATACAAAGAACTTGCATCCCCCAAAATTGGCAATTCGGTTGGATTGCTATCACAGATGTTTTCCCATTTGCCATTACGTATGACATCTTCGCTAGCACGATTGATGTTGGTGTAAGGGAAATATGTATAATAGCCATCATGTAATGTTAACAATTTCTCTTCCGTTGCCAACTCGCAGATGTCAAAGTGGTATTTCTCGGGTTCTTGCGCCCATTTTTCACCACTATAGTATGGCTCGTTTTTATATCGTTTCGGAAAATCACAAATGCCCTTGATTGCCTGACCGGTGGAATCAAGTGACAATACTGTTGTGATAATTAGCTCCTTGTTGGCTTCATCTGCATAACGGAAGATGAAAAAACTATATTCTTTATCTTGTAACATCCATATCGGGTCACAGGAACACAACATCGCTGTGATAGCCAGTAAAAGCAATAATCTCTTTTTCATAATTGTATAAATTTAGAAATGAAACAATGGTATTATTAGGCGGTGCAAAGGTATATTTAGTGCATTATTAAACTCTTTTGGGACGGGAGATTCGAAGCGACCATAATTTTATTGTTTTGTACGAGTCCATGTTTCGAAATCATTATTGGTAATCATTTGAATTAAGGTTTGTACGTATGCCGCTTGTGCTTCATCGTTCTCTTTTATGCAAGTTCGAGCAGCATCATTGTCTTTAGGGAAATGCAGATAGAAATAATACATATCATCGGGTAAATCCTGTACTTTTAGATTACCGTATTTTCTTAAGGCATCAAATGTGACATATCGAATCTCCGGCTTTTCAATACGTATGCCCTCTTCCACAGGCCAAACTTCTGCTAAATTTGTCAATTGGTTCCAATTCATAGGCAATAAATAGTACTCCTCGTTACTAACAGAGAAATGACCATCTACACAGTAGCCCGAATAACCTAATTTCCCATTTTCATCGTTGTTTAGTCCTGAATCGTTGGAATACCTATAAACAGCCCTTCTTCCCGAACCGGACAATGGCTGAAAATTCGACCATTTCCAATCTACGATAGCATATCCGTTGTCTAACATAATATACGGATTGGTTCCCAATATGTTAAGTTCAGATTGTGCAAATGTTGTTAAAATCGAGTCAGTGTAAGTGGGATTACATAATACCAAACCATTGCCATAACTAAGTGTGAATACTCCTGTTTTACTATCCCGGGATATATAATCCACAATAGGAGATACAAAAACTTTTTCTTGCATCTCCGGCGACATCTTAATAATAGCAAGCTCTGCCGGAAGTACCGTATCTATAGGCTCCTCATCTGTTAATGAGTTAGCGTGCCCGCACGAAGCAAAGAGTACTATTGGAAAGAAAAAGAATATGTAGCAAAGAATGTTTTTCATGACGTCCTCCTTACTTGATTTGTGTTTTCAATGTTTCTACTTCTGCGGATAGTTCTTGCACTTTTTGTACTAAAAGCGGAATAAGTTCTATGTAATTTATAGACATTTGACCGTCTCGTTCATATATAATTTCGGGCAGTATTTTCTGTACGTCCTGAGCAATTTAATATTATTTTTACAAATAAACAAATTTCTATCTCGAAAAATAATGAATATAATTAATGTTTAGTCAATTTTAAGGAAACATAAGTAGGGTAGTTTTGTGCAATAGTTAAGTCGAAAGGTTGAATAATGAGATACCCACTTTCATATTAGGATTATGATAAAACGTTTCATTGTTTATAAAAAATTACAGGTTTATAATATTTGCTATTGAGTCCTCCGTCGTACGAAAAGGAATCAATTGTCAGCACATTATCTTTTATAGAATAACCGGTAGAGAAAGCAAAAGGTTCATGTACAAATTTGCTTGTTGAATTATCAAAAACTATCCGCTCTCCGGAAATGCTCAATTGGTGATTGTTTACACTATATCGAAGTTTGGCAAATTGGCCGGCATCGTCAACAACAACATCCCATGTCGTATCCGGTTTATTGGTATAAGCCAAAGTGTCATTATCCCAGAAAGTAATTGTTTTAACATATATGTTTACATGATATGGTTCCGACCAAGTGCCTAAAAGTTCTTTATTCTCCGGCTCATTCGTATTGCATGCCGCAAACAATAATGCCAATACGGAGAATAGAAAGATTTTCGTTTTCATAATTGGACAAATTTAGAAATGAAACAATGGTATTATTTTGACGGTGCAAAAGTACAAAAAACTTTGCAAACCGCCAAATAAACCGAACATTTTTTACTTATTGTACAATAAATTGTCCAACGAGGGCGCCTCCGGCTGTTTCAATGTGGAGGACATAGACCCCGGTAGTAGCAATTTGCTCATTCAGAGAGGTGGTGAACTGTTGGTTAATCACGATGCCTCCGGTGGAAGCGTTCACAACAGTTGCTTGTGCAGACGGGATAGCTTCGTCTTGCTTGATGATGGATAAGGCATTGCCATCAATAGTTGCGCGGAAACTTCGAGGGCGAGTCGGGCGAGGATCTGCTTGTTCGGGATCGTCAAGAGGGTTGTCGCCTGGGATAAACCCCATACTAATTACTTCCATGAGTTGAATTTCAATTTCTTCTGCACTCAACATACATGGTAATGTTAAAAGTGCGCACCAAACATAAGTGAAAATTTGTTTCATACTTGTACTAATTTTACAGGTTAAACATAAGAAAATTTGACGCTGCAAAATTACAATAAAAAATTAATCCCACCAAATATAAATGTGGGAAATTAAAAATAGTCAATTCTCTGAAAATCAACAATATGTAAATAAATCAATGTGGGATTTTAACAGAGGGTCATCCCTCTATAGCCACTTTTAGAAGAAAATTGTGCAGATTTTTGCCAGTTGTGCCCAATAATTTGGCAGTATGGTCTTTAAGTTTTCCTACGCTACTTAAAGCATATGGAAGAGTCCTTGAGATTTCCGCTCTGCTCATATTGAGGAGTACTAAAATACACAGACGGATTTCTGTTTCATTAAGGATGTTTTTTCGACGCAGTTTAGTTGTAAACATATAGAATTGTTGGTCAATAAGGCAACACATGGTTTCAAAATCTCCCCATGCCATATTAGTCCCTAAATTTTCATCGTTTCGCAATAACTCGCAATTTCTTTCGATGTCTTCCCTTATTTGCCGATGAGTAGCTTCATATTGTTCTGTTAGTCTAGTATGTTCTTCTTTTACGTCATTTAATTGTTGCGATAACAACGTATGTTTGCGACGTTTAATCCTAATGACAATTAATACGCATAGACCTATTATACAAAGCGTCACACACACTGCATACAACCAAAGAAAATTTGTTTTGCGATGTAAATCTTGCTCTAAAAGTAAAACTGCTTGTGATAATTCTCCATGCTCAATTTCCAACAATTTCTGGTTGTCCGCTCTATCTGCTGCGGTTTGACGAATGGCCAATTTATCCTTGCGCTCGTCATCGTTCGTTAAAATATATAATGCGTTATGTTTGTCAGCTAAATTAACCGAATGTTGAATAATTTTTTCTGCATAATATACTGAAGAATCTTTCATCTCTAAATATGAATAGACCTGAGCTTTAATAAGAAGGGCAAGTGATAGAGAGTCATGTCTATATAGTTTTGATGCATAACATAATGCGGAGTCATAGAGTTGTGTACGTAAATAAACTTCCGCTTTTGTTTCTAATATTTTTGTTAAAACAGAGACATTTGTACACTCTTTTTCAATTTTGTCAACCAAATCAAGAGTTGCTTCTTTTTCCGATAACATTGCCTTTTCAAACGCCATGTCGTTCAGGCTAAAGTAGTATGACAAAGTATCTTTGTCTTTCAGGTAAGCAATTGCCGATTGTTCGAACATGCTATATGAAAGGTCAAAGTCGCCTGCAATATGGCAAATGTCTCCTATATTATTATATACTCGGCCGAGGATGTGGTAGTCGCGAGTGTGTGAATGTGTGGCGTCGATGAAAGCCTGCATGGCTGACACGGGGTCATTAAGTTCGCGGAGCAGGCGTCCATAATGGTAGCAGGCGTGAGCGTATTCGTCGGCATAGAGGATTTGCCATTTTCCTAAAGATTCATAGGCTTGTGCGAGTCGCGCGCTATCACGGAACATCTGTCCTTTCGTCCACAGGCTATCTGCCGCAACAACGACTTGCTGCGCTTGGCGCAAGGTCTGCGGCGGCGTACAAGAACACAAGCACACCAACAGACAAATCCCTATATACCACCTGCCGGATATCACTTTATGATATTGAACTCTTTTGGAACTGGGCTCTCGAAACGGACGGTTTTTTCGGTCACGGGGTGAATGAAGGCGAGGACTTTGGCATGGAGGCAGAGACGATCGATGGGCGAATACTCGTTTCCATGGCCATACTTGCGGTCACCGACCACAGGGCAGCCTTTGGAGGCAAGGTGGACACGGATCTGATTCGTGCGACCTGTCTCAAGATGCAACTCTACGAGTTGATAGTTGATAGTTGAGAGTTGAGAGTTGAGAGAAGTTGGAGAGTTGGAAGTCTTTAGTACTTTATAGTTCGTGATGGCGATGTCGCCGCCATCATCCACGGGGGAAGAATAGACGACCGCATTGCGTTTGTCTTCGGTCAGCCAAGTCGTTATCTTGCCTTCACGGGGTTCGAGTACTCCTTCGGCGAGGGCGATATAGGTTCGTTCGGTGACGAGTTCACGCCAGTACTCGCGCATGTAATGTTGTAGTTCTTCCGAGCGAGCGAAGACGAGCAGGCCGCTGGTCTCGCGGTCAAGGCGATGTACTACGTATATGCCCGCGCGCGCGTTCTGTTTTTTTACGTACGCGCGTAGGATAGAGTAGGCGGTTGTCTCCGAACTGCCGGGCTTGGCGGCTACGGTAAGCAGACCGGGTTGTTTATTAACCACGATGAGATCGTCATCCTCATAGACGATCTTGAGTTTGGGGTGCGTGAGTTGCGAGTTGCCGCGACCGGACGAGACGGTGACTACATCGCCGGGTTTAAGGACGAAGTCATGTCGCGTCTGAATAGCATTGCCTACTTTGACACGGCGTTGGCCAAGGAGTTGCTTGACAGACGCTTTCGCCATTCCTCCCATCTTAGCCAATAGGAAGTCCATTAACTGCGCAGGTTCTGCGACTTTAAGAACCGTATCTGCTTTACGTTTTATCATTTTAATAGTAAATAAACAGAGATAAACATAGATAAAATTATTTTCTTACGAAAATCTTAGCCCAATTAAGATTTTCCTCCTTGGTGGCTTTGATCCACGCGAGGCCTGCCATCGAGTTGATGACGAGGAAGAACGTGAAGAGCACGATGGAGAAAACGTTGCCGATCAAGATGAACAAGCCGATACCTGCCACGCTGTAGATAAACCAGTAGATCCAGCTGTCGGTCTTGCGATAGATAAGCCAGTAGTTGGCGAGGAAGGACGAGGAGATCAGCAGGCCGTTGAGGAGTTTGATGACAATATTGTCGAATATACCATCCTGCATCAGGGCGAAGGTGGAGAGCACGTAGTCGCCGAGTGTGATGATGATGAGCATAGCGATCGACATCAGCAAACGCGGGGTGTCGAGGAACTTCGGCTCGAAGCTGGCTCCTCCGTCGTCTTTGTTACGGCTCCACTTGTAGATGGACATCATCTGGAAGGGGATAAAGACGAGGAAGAAGAGGAACGCGCTGTCGTACGCGCCTTGGAGGGTAAACTGGATACCCAGGAGAATGGACATAAGGATACCGGCATAGAAACCCGTGAAGTTGTGCGGGTCTTTGACGGTTAATATATATGCGACGCCGATGACGGAAGCCGGGATACCGACTACCCAAGCAGGGTCGTGCCACTTTAAAAGTTGAAAGCTGAAAGTTGAAAGTTGAAAGAAGGCTGCGCAGTATTCGACTAACCAAAGGAGGCCCAAGAGGGCTCCGAACAAAATGATCGAGATAATAAAGTTGCGGCCGAGGGCGCGCCAGAGAGCTGTGTTGTTCATAATTTACTAGGAATTATAGGAGTCCTAGGAAGCCTAGGAGGCCTAGTGGGTTAAACAATAAGGGGCAGGCGCGTGCCTGCCCCTTGACGTCGCAAGATTACTTGCGAGTGCGGTTGCCGTAGCGGGACATAAACTTGTCCACACGACCTGCGGTGTCCACGAGTTTGGACTTACCGGTGTAGAACGGGTGACTCGTGTTCGAGATCTCGAGCTTGATCAGCGGATACTGAACGCCGTCGATTTCGATCGTGTCCTTGGTAGCAGCTGTAGAGCGGCTGAAGAACTGAGTACCGTCAGACATATCTTTGAAAACTACTACGCGGTAGTTCTCTGGATGAATTCCTTTTTTCATAATTTTAAAACTTTGTTTTTAAAATTTTGGAGCTTTGGCTTCGTCGAGTAGCGTAAGCGAGCTTACACTCGACTTGCTCAAACCTTCATAATTCTACGGTTAAACAATTACTCAGCTACAACATTCAAATGAATATCAGCTTTTACCTCACGATGGAGACGAGCCTGTGCGGTGTACTCACCAACCTGCTTGATCGGCTCTGCGATAGTGATCACCTTCTTGTCGATAGTGATCTCCTGAGCTGCGAGCGCGTCAGAGATGTTTTGGGTGGTAACAGTACCGAAGATTTTTCCGTCCTCGTTAGCTTTTACTTTAACCTCGATTACGGTCTCAGCGAGTTTAGCCTCGAGAGCCTGAGCGTCTGCCAACAGTTTAGCAGCCTTGTGAGCCTGTTGCTTCTGATTCTCTGCCAATTGCTTGCGGTTGCTCTCATTAGCGATGATAGCAATCTTCTGCGGGAGCAGGTAGTTACGTCCGTAGCCGTCACGTACTTTAACGATGTCGCCTTTGAAACCCAGATTAGCCAGGTCTTGAATAAGAATTACTTCCATGTTCTTTCCTTTCTTGTTAGTGGGTTAAAAACTTATTTCATCATATCGGTTACGTAAGGCAGCAGAGCCAAGTGGCGTGCTTTCTTAACGGCCTGAGCAACTTTGCGTTGGAACTTCAAGGAAGTACCGGTGATACGACGCGGCAGGATCTTGCCTTGCTCGTTGAGGAACTTCTTGAGGAACTCAGGATCTTTGTAATCGATGTACTTGATACCGCTCTTTTTGAAACGGCAGTACTTTTTCTTCTTCTGCTCCGAGCCTTGCGGAGTCAGATAGCGGATTTCGTCATTCTGTGCCATGATTAAGCCTCCTCTTCTGTTTTGGGTTGTTTTTTACCACGACGCTTCTCAGCGTACTCGAATGCGTACTTGTCAAGACGCGTTGTCAGGAAGCGGATTACACGCTCGTCACGACGGAACTCGGTCTCGAGGGTAGCGATTACAGCAGGCTCTGCATCAAACTGAAGAATGAAGTAGAAACCTGAATTTTTACCTTGGATAGGGTAAGCGAGTTGCTTCAAGCCCCACTCCTCACGGTTCAGGATGGTACCGCCATTCTGCGTGAGAAGATTCTCGAATTTTTCTACTGCCTCCTTCGTCTGCGGTTCAGACAAAACGGGAGTTAAAACGAAGGCAGCTTCATAATGATTTACCATTGTAGTAAACTTTAAATTAATTTAGTTAATAATGTTATACTTCTTCGGGATTCCGGTATCCCGGTGTTCCGGTATTCCGTATTTCTCGCGAAAAAGCCTGCAAAATTACTGCTTTTTTTTGAATTGACCAAATTTTTCTAAAGAAAAGTGCAAAAAAAGTGCATTTTTACTCATAGAAATCGATATAGACGAAGCGGATACGAGGGTCTGTGGCGAAAAGGGAGTCCGCCATCGATTGTGTTATTGCGCCGCCGAAAAGGGCGAAGGTGTCGCCGTCCCGGTCGGACAGATCGGGGCAATGGCGGTAGTCGAATGTGTAATTGCGGATTTGGGACGCCTTGAATGCTTTGCAAGGTGGAACGCGGCTGGCAAGGACGTTGTAGCCCATTTGTTGGAGGGCGAAGTAGTCGTCGGAGGAGAAGCACTCTACCCACACGCGTTTTTTGTAGGGGTGTAGCCATTGGTCAATGATGGCGGGGTCGGAGATTTTGTCGGTGACGAGCGACAGTTTGGGGTTTGCGCTCAGGATGGAGTCCATGCGCGGGAAGTCGATGGGCGTGAAATGACCGTATATTTTGCGGTTCATGAACTCATCGTGTGTCGGTGCTTCGGTCCACTCGAACTGCCAATCGTGCCATGCGACTAACTGGCCGTCAGAGGTAATGGAGAGGTCCAGTTCGATGTAGTTCATGTGATGGGCCAGCGCGTTGTTGACGGCTTCTAAACTGTTGGAATAGCAATAACGATAGATACATCCTCCGGCGTGGGCGATGTAGTCTTGTTTGGGCTGCTGTTTGGCACAGCCGACAAGTGCTGTCAGGCAGATAAGACAGATGCCGATAAATGTGATTTTTTTCATAGGATTCGTATAAATCGGGTGCAAAATTACACAAAAATATTGAAAAAAGCAAGAAAAATTTGCGTATATCGAAAAAAAGCAGTACTTTTGCAGGCTTTTTTGTTGAAAAGGCAGATTAATGCCACGAAGTTAGGATAGCAGATTCGACTTTAGTGGTGATTGTATAACATCAAATTAACAACAGAAATGTATTTAACATCTGAGAAAAAAGCTGAGTTGTTCGCAAAATACGGCAACGACGCAAAAAACACCGGTTCTGCTGAGAGCCAAATCGCATTGTTCACCTTCCGTATCAACCACCTGACCGAGCACCTGAAGGAGAACCGTAAGGACTTCGGTACAGAGCGCGCCCTGACCGCATTGGTAGGTAAGCGTCGTCGTATGTTGGATTACCTGAAGGCAAAAGACATCGAGCGCTATCGTGCACTCATCAAAGAACTCGGTATTCGTAAATAAGTCGAGCGGCTCGACACCCAATTGGGCCATTCGGTTACGAAAAAATCAAAAAATTTGGCATACACTATTGTGTATGTCATTTTTTTTTTGTAATTTTGCGCACAAAATTATTTGTTTATGCTTCGCAGGCTGGCAATCTATATGGTTTTGTTGGTGTCCAACGCGCTCTTTGCGGTGGATTATACGCCTGCGAGTGTGCCGAATCCCAAGGACTTAGGTCAAGCCAATTACGTAGCTAATCCCGACGCTATCGTTGCGGATTCAGATGTAGTGTGGCTGAACCGTTGTGCCGCGATGTTGGAGGAGAAGACGCGTGTGGAGTTGTGCGTTGTAGCGCTGCAATCGATCGGAGAGGCAGATGTTTTTGATTTCGCGTACGAGCTCTACCAACGTTGGGGGATCGGCAAGAAGGGTCAGAACACGGGCGTGTTGATGCTGTTTGTGTTGGATAGCCATGATATCCGTCTGATGACAGGTACGGGAATTGAGGGCGTGCTGCCTGACGCGCGCTGTTCGCAGATCATTCACGACGATATGATACCTGCCTTTCGTGCAGGTGATTACGGAGGCGGTTTGTGTCTGGGCGCGTTGCGTATCTATGAGATCTGTACCGATGGTGAGGCGCCGGAAGAGTTGCTGAATGTACGTTCGGTAACCAATCGCGGTCAGTACGCGGAGAATGACGACGACGAGTTTTTGCTGGGTGTCCTCGTGTTTGTGCTTGTTGTTTCCTTAGTAGTTCTGCTTATTTGGGCCAGCCAGAAACATGGTAAGGGCCCTCATTTCGGAGGCGGAACAGGTAGCTCGATGGGCGGAGGTTTTGGCGGCGACTTCGGCGGCGGAAGCTTTAGCGGAGGAGGCTTTAGTGGCGGTTCGTGGGGCGGAGGCTCTACGTTCGGCGGCGGAGCCGGTGGTAAATGGTGAGCGCTACGCGCATTTAAGATTTAAGATTTTTGATTTAAGATTTAGAATATGAGTAAAACAAAAACATGGATTGTAGTGCTGGGAGTGCTGGCAATCATCGCCCTTTGGGCAGTTAACGCGTACAACGGTTTAGTAGCAGGAGAAGAGGAAGTAGAGTCAGCTTGGTCGCAAGTGGAGAATCAATATCAACGTCGTGCGGATCTGGTACCGAACTTGGTAGCCACCGTAAAGGGCTATGCGGCTCACGAGAAAGAGACCTTGGAGGGCGTAGTAGAGGCGCGTGCAAAAGCTACCCAGATCACCATTGACCCGGCTAACGCAACGGCTGAGCAATTGATGGCTTTTCAGAAAGCACAAGGTGAGTTGAGTCAGGCCCTCGGTCGTCTGTTGGCTGTAGCGGAGAACTATCCGGACCTGAAGGCGAATGAGAACTTCCGCGATTTGCAGGCACAGTTGGAGGGCACGGAGAATCGTATTACCGTAGCGCGTCAGCAGTTCAATGACTCGGCGCGTGCATACAATACGAAGGTTCGTCGTTTCCCGAGCAATATTATCGCAGGCATCTGCGGATTTGAGAAGAAACCGTATTTTGAGGCAGAGGAGGGTGCAAACAAGGCACCGAAAGTGGAGTTTTGATAGAGATAAAACCGTATATTGAGCACGCGGTGTTGGTGGGTCTGATTACTCCCCAACAACCGGAAGAAAGGACGAAAGAGTACCTGGACGAGTTGGCGTTTCTGGCGGACACGCACGGTATAGTGCCGGTGAAGCGGTTTACGCAGCGGTTGAATCTGCCGATTACGGCGACGTATGTGGGGGAAGGTAAATTGGAAGAGATAGACCAATTTATCCGGGAACATCATCCGATCGATGTGGTTATTTTCGATGATGAACTCTCGCCGCGGCAGATACGCAACATAGAGAAAGCGCTCAATCATAAAGGTCAGCCGGATGTCCGTGTTATCGACCGCACGATATTGATTCTGGAGATTTTCCTGCAGCGTGCGCAGACGAGTTACGCAAAGACGCAGGTCGAGATGGCGCACCTGCAGTATATGTTGCCTCGTCTGACGCGAATGTGGAGTCACTTGGACAGACAGCGCGGCGGTGGTGTCAACCGTGGTACGGGTGAGACGCAGATAGAAGCCGACAAGCGTGTGATCGGTCAGCGTATCGCCCTGTTGCGCGAGCAACTCAAGACGATCGACAAGCAGATGGCGACGCAACGTCAACATCGCGGCAAGATGGTTCGCGTGGCTCTGGTTGGTTATACAAACGTCGGCAAATCGACCTTGATGAACCTGCTGAGCAAGTCCGATGTGTTCGCGGAGAACAAGCTCTTTGCGACACTCGACACCACGGTGAGAAAGGTGACGATAGAGAACCTGCCGTTCCTGCTGAGCGACACGGTTGGATTTATCCGTAAGTTGCCTCACCACCTGGTGGAGTCGTTTAAGTCCACGCTGGACGAGGTGCGTGAAGCCGATTTGCTGGTACACGTGGTGGATATAAGCCATCCGAACTTCGAGGAGCAGTATGAAGTGGTACAGCAGACGATAGCCGATATCTGCAAAGAAGACAAACCGACGGTGGTGGTCTTTAATAAGATAGACGCGTTCCACTATACGCCCAAAGAGGAGGATGACTTGACTCCGATACAGCGGGAGAACTTATCGCTCGAGGATTTGCGGAAGACCTGGATAGCCCGTTTGGGCGAAGACAGCATCTTCATCTCGGCGAAGAACAAAGATAATATAGACGCCTTGCGCGCGTTGCTCTATGAGCGTATCAAAGCGATACACGTAAAGCGTTATCCGTATAATGATTTCTTATTTCAGAACTATGAGAACAGTTGACGAACAAGGTTATCATTTTGAAGAATGGCTGACTCCGGAGCAGATTGCGAAGGATGTGCAGCAAGTAGCAGACAAGATTAGTGCGGATTACAAAGACAAGGAGCCGCTGTTTGTAATTGTATTGAACGGCGCTTTTGTGTTTGCCGCCGATCTGATTCGTGCGTTGGACAAGGACATTCGTTGCGAAGAGACGTTTATCCGCGTCAGTTCGTATTTCGGCATGAGTACGACAGGTCAGTTGCAGTTCATCGTACCGCTTCAACAAGCCGTGGAGAACCGCGATGTGGTAATTATTGAAGATATCGTGGACTCCGGTTTGACGATTCACCAACTCAAAGCCCATTTCCGTGGCTTGGGTGCTTCGTCGGTCAAGACAGCCACGATGCTGTTCAAGCCCGGTAAGTTAGAGTACGAGGATGCCCGGCCGGAATATGTGGGCCATGAGATTTCCGAGGAGTTTGTAATCGGTTACGGCCTCGATTTCGACGGCTTCGTACGCAATTTAGATGCAATTTATAAAGTAAAAGAATAATAGTTTAACAATTTAACTTTTTAACACCATGAATGAAGAATTGAAAAAAGTAATGGAAGTCGCAGAGGTGTGGACTCGCGAGCCTTTTGATGCAGAAACACGCGCACAGGTGAAGGCGCTGATGGACGCAGAAGACAAGACGGAACTCATCGATGCTTTCTATCGTACGTTGGAGTTCGGTACCGGTGGTTTGCGCGGTATCATGGGCGTAGGTACCAACCGAATGAACAAGTACATCGTTGCTCAGGCTACGCAGGGTTACGCTAACTATCTGCTCAAAGTGCAGAAAGAGGGCGGTTTCCAGAATGTACAGAACGGCCGCGTGGCTGTAGTGGTTGGCCATGACTGCCGTAACAACGGTCGTCTGTTCGCAGAGACAGTTGCTAACATCTTCTCCGCTAACGGTATCAAGGTGTATCTGTTCGAGAGCCTTCGTCCGACACCGGAGGTTTCCTTCGCTATCCGTCACCTCAAATGCCAGGGCGGTGTAAACGTCACCGCGTCGCACAACCCCAAAGAGTATAACGGCTACAAGGCTTACTGGGAGGATGGCTCACAAGTGCTCCAACCGCACGACCAGGGTATCATCGACGAGGTGAACAAAGTACGCATGGAGGATGTCAAATGGGAGGCGAACAAAGACCTCATTGAGATCATCGGCGGCGAGATGGACTATGATTACATGATGGCTGTGAAGGAAGTCATGATCGACCAAGACTCTATCCTCCGCCAGAAAGACCTCAACATCGTCTATACGCCGATGCACGGAGCCGGACGGCAGATTGTGCCGATGTGTCTCCGCTCTTGGGGATTCCAGAATATCCATGTGGTACCCGAGCAGATGGTCATCGACGGCAACTTCCCGACAGTCGTTTCGCCGAACCCGGAGAACGCTGAGGCTATGACCCTCGGTATGAAACTCGGTACCAAGCTTGGGGCCGACCTCGTGATTGCTTCTGACCCGGACGCTGACCGTATCGCTATCGTTTGCCGCAACGACAAAGGCGAGTGGGTCATCATCAACGGTAACCAGACCAACATCATGTACCACTACTACATCATCAACAACATGAAGCGTCTGGGTAAGATGCGTCCGGATATGTATATTGTAAAGACCATCGTTACCTCCGAGCTCATTCGTAAGATTGCTGATGCACAGGGCGTAACCCTTACCGACGAATATACGGGCTTCAAATGGATTGCTAACCGTATCCGTATGTGGGAAGGCAAACGCAAATATATCGGTGGCGGTGAGGAGTCCTTCGGCTTCCTGCCGTACGACGCTGTACGTGATAAATGCTCGCCTTCGTCTATCTGCTTGATCTGCGAGATCGCTGCTTACGCTAAGGACAACGGCATGACGCTGTATGACTACCTGCTTAAGATCTACGAGGACTACGGCTTCCAGAAGGAGACCACGATCAACGTCGTTCGTCCGGGTAAGAGCGGTGCAGAGGAGATCCAGAAGATGATGGTTGACTACCGCGCTAACGCGCCGAAGGAGATCGCCGGCGAGAAGGTCGTTAAGATCAAAGACTTCAAGCTCCTCAAGCAACAAGAGCTCAAGGACGGCAAGTGGGTTGAATCTGATATCGAGATGCCGCTGAACGCAACCTCGAACGTACTCCAGTACTTCACCGAAGGTGGTCTGAAAGTATCCGTTCGTCCGTCCGGTACCGAACCGAAGATCAAGTTCTACTTCGAGATCCCGGTTAAGAGCGGCAAGCCGTTTACCGGCGCAGATTACGAGCGCTGCTCCGCTGAGGCTGACGCCAAAGTTCCGGCTATCAAAGCAAGTCTCGGATTATAAGAGAAGCCAAGGTGCAGCCGAAGACGGCTGTTACCTGCATAAGTGACCCGCGGGTCTCACAGCGTTGCGCCTGTTCTAAGGAATAGACGCAACGTATTTTTTTGTAGGGTTTGAGGTCAAGGCGTTTCATTCGTGCGCGTACCGCTTTGGCGAGCGCATCGCCTTTGATAGAGAAGAGTTCGCCGGTAGTGACTTGTGTGGGATCAAAGCGAAGTGCGGCGCCCATAGAGGAGAATACCTTACACCCGCGCACGCGCGACGCGTATATAATAAGGTCTACCTTGTCGTTGACACTATCGATAGCGTCGATGACATAATTATATCCTTCTAGCCCATTTGCCTTTAACCATTCATCATTCACCATCTCGGGGATAGCGGTTATCTCTGCGTCAGGGTTGATGGCAAGGAGTCTTTCACGGAGTGCGAAGACTTTGGGTTGACCAAGCGTGGCTTGGGTGGCGGGTAGTTGGCGGTTGAGGTTGGAAGGTTGAACGGTGTCTCCATCGACGATAGTGAGATGGGTGAGCCCCGTTCGGATAAGGGCCTCGGCACACCATGAACCGACACCGCCAATACCAAAAAGTATGACACGAACGCTTTGCAGCTGTGTCATACTTTCTGTGCCCAAGATGGCTGTACTTCTACTGAACATAGAATTACATATCGTCGTGAGCGTGCAACGACTGCACATACTTCGCATGTGCCATCTTAACTCGCTTCAACTCACTCGGTTTGTCGAATTGTTGACGACGACGGAGCTCTTTAACGACACCCGTCTTATCGAATTTGCGTTTGAATTTCTTAATCGCGCGCTCGATGTTCTCACCTTCTTTAACAGGAACGATAATCATTGCATACACCTCCTTTCGTAGTACCCAGGGCCGGGATCGAACCGGCACGGTTTCCCATTGGTGTTTGAGACCAACGCGTCTACCAATTCCGCCACCTGGGCGCGCTTGCATTGACACTCGCGTGACTGCGCGTTACACGCTTGTTGAACGCTACGTGTCATGCTACGCTTTTCGGTCGGCAAAACAGAGTTTTACCTCCCGAGGGCTTCTTCTGTGACGAAAAAGCGTGCAAAAGTACTGCTTTTTTTTGAATTGACCAAAAATTTTTGCATTTTTTTTGCAAAAAATGTTAAAATTAATCGTTTTTGGCCACAAAATAAGAAATTTTAACGATTTTTTTTTTAGCTTATTTCGCTCCAATTATAGGACTGTTGGATGCGTAAGATGTCCAATTGCCGTTTGTAGATACGGTTCAGTTCATCTTCGAGCAGCGGGTCTTGGTCGAGGATGTCTTTGGCCGCTTCACGCGTCAAAGCAACGAGTCGTCCATCGGTAGCGAGATTCGCTATATGCAGTTCGAAAGGTGTGCCGGATTGTAACGTGCCCTGCATGTCACCCGGACCTCGTAGTTGGAGGTCCGCTTCGGCGATACGGAAACCGTCGTTGGTCTCCACCATGATATTCATTCGTTTGCGGGTGTCTCCACTCAACTCCATGTTGGTTAGCAGGATACAATAACTCTGATCTCCTCCACGGCCTACACGTCCGCGAAGCTGGTGAAGTTGGCTGAGACCGAATCGCTCGGCGTTCTGAATCAGCATGACGGTCGCGTTGGGTACGTTCACACCCACTTCGATGACCGTAGTAGCCACCAAAATCTGCGTCTCGCCGGAAGCGAAGCGTGTCATTTGCAAGTCTTTGTCTGCGGCTTTCATCTTGCCGTGTACCATGGAGATCTTGTATTCGGGCAGGGCTTCGCATAGTTCGTTGAAGCCGTTCTCCAGATCTTGCAGATCCATCTTCTCGCTTTCTTTGATGAGCGGATAGACGACGTAAATCTGTCTGCCGGCATCGATCTGCTTGCGCATGAACGAATAGACTTGTGCCCGACGTTTGATATCGTAATGAATGGTCTGTACGGGCTTACGTCCGGGAGGCAGTTCATCGATGACGGAGACGTGTAAGTCGCCATACACGGTCATGGCGAGTGTACGCGGGATAGGTGTCGCTGTCATGACAAGGATATGTGGCGGCGTCTCGTTTTTAGTCCATAGTTTGGCTCTTTGAGCGACACCAAAACGGTGTTGCTCGTCGATGACGACGAAGCCTAAGTTCTGCCACTGAACAGCATCTTCCAATAACGCGTGCGTACCTATTAATATATGTATCGTGCCGTTCATGAGGCCGTTGTGAATCGGCACACGGTTCTTCGGGGTGGTAGAGCCTGTGAGAAGTGCGATATGTACGGCGTCGCCGAGCGGAGCAAGGAAGGCCTTTAGGGTCTCGTAATGTTGGGCGGCAAGGATCTCCGTCGGCGCCATGATACAAGTCTGGTATCCGTTATCGACAGCCAGCAAGCAGCAGAGGAGTGCTACGAGGGTCTTACCGGAACCTACATCTCCTTGGAGGAGACGGTTCATCTGGTGACCGGACTTAAGGTCGTCGTGTATCTCGTGAATGACGCGTTTCTGTGCGTTCGTGAGATCAAAAGGCAGGGCTTTGTAGAGGGCGTGAAAACGGCTACCTACGGTGGGCATCGCAAAACCCGGATACTGCTCACGCCGTTTCATCTGACGCAGAATCTGCAACTGGACATAGAAGAGCTCTTCGAACTTCAATCGCGCTCTTGCGTTCTGCATAGACAACGCGTCTTTCGGGAAATGCACGTTGATGAGCGCATCGGTGAGCGACATCAGTCGGTATTTCTGCAGGACATCTGCTCCAATGGTATCGGGTATTCCTGCTTTGAGATCGGGCAAGAGTTCGGCGATGATAGCGCGTATGGCTTTCGAGTTAAGGCCATGACGTTTCATCTTGTCCGTCGTGTTGTAATACGGTTCGAGTCCTTGCGTCATCTCCGGTGTCACTTTGGACATCGGAGTGAGGTCGGGGTGAACGAAGTTATAGACGTGGTTGAAACAGGACGGTTTGCCAAAGAGCAAATACTTGACGTTCCTTTGTAGTTTGACATACTTGACGCCTTGAAACCAGACCAGCTCACACTGGTGGGTGCCATCAAAGAAAGTAGCGCTGAGTCGTTGAGCTTTGCCGATACCTATCGTGTGCCATTCGGTCACTTCGCCGATAATCTGAACGTACGTATCTTCATCGTCCAGTTCGGCAATACGATAGAAACGGCTTCGGTCAATATACTTGTAGGGATATTGGCGCAGCATGTCCATCGCTGTGTGTACGCCCAGCTCTGAACGAAGAATGTCGGCACGCTTGGCACCGACATTCTTACAATAGGTTATATCTCTATAAGATAAATCCATCAAACCGCATGGCTAAGCGGGTGTCGAGCCGCTCGACTATTGGAGTTTGAAGTTAACGGGCACCGTATATTTTACACGTACGGCTTTACCACGTTGCTTACCCGGTTTCCATTTCGGCATCGACTTGATGACGCGGATAGCCTCTTTGTCAAGCGATGGGTCACCACCGGAACGAACAACCTCTACATCAACGATCGAACCGTCTTTGTTTACCACGAACTGGCAGATAACACGACCTTGGATACCGTTCTCCTGTGCAATCACCGGATACTTCACGTTGTCGCTCAGGTACTTGAACAAGGCTTGCTGGCCACCCGGGAACTCAGGCATCGACTCAACGACTACGAAGACTACTTCTTCTTCCTCTTCCTCAACCGGAGCCTCTACCGGCGCTGCGATAACGACTTCTGTCTCGGTCTCTTCCGTAGTTACCTCGATCGTCTCGGTCTCAACGTTATCTTCTACCACATTCAGCACTTCCACTTCCTGAACTGCAGGGGGTGGGGGCGGGGGAGGAGTCTCCTGACTCGTCTGCTGAATCTCTACCTCTTCCTCAAAGAGGAACTCTGTGTCTGTTACCTCATACTTGGTAACTTCTTGCTCAGTCCACTCCAATGCCACGTAAACGAGGCTCAGAACGAATACCAAACCCATCAATACATAGATGAGTTTGTCTTTCTCCAAACTGGCTTTTTCAGATTTTTTGATCTCCATATCTTGTGTTTTTTAGGTCGTATTATCTAAAATCGGCTACAAAATTACAACTTTTTTTTTATTTGTGCAAATAAAATATAAAAAATTTGCCACATATACCAAAATTTCGCATAAATCGGGCTAAAATGGAAGTGTTTTGGATAACAATTATCGAGCCAACGCCACATCCTGAGTCTTTCTTTGCAATAATGAATCTGTGCTTTGACACCTCGTGGATGCGAAACAGACTCATGTTCCGTCCAAACGGCAGTCGGTTCGTTCAAATAGCCGAACTGTGTGTGTTGTGAGAAGAGTCCGTAGAGGGGATAGTCCAGAACAGGAAAAGCTTGTGCTTGCAGAGCTTGCAAATCTACTTTATCGAGCAGTTCTGCCCGGAAGAGCACCGTGCAATTGGATTGCCGCGCGCCTTTTAAGTTGTACCGCTCACTCAGATCTCCTTCCGGAATGGCTTCGTTTCCTTGTCCCTGTACCGCAGTGTGCACGAGTCCTACGTTGGGATGAGCGCGCAAATAGTCCAATTGCCGTTGCAGTTTATGCGAGTCTGTCCAGTAGTCGTCACCGTCGAGCATGGCGATATAGTCGCACTGGTCAGCTATAATACGGCGGTATAGATCGAGGGTGTTGTTTACCAAACCAAGATTTTGTTTGCGGCGTATATAAACGATCCGTTTGTCTTGTGCGGCATAGCGTTCGCAGATGGCTTGCGTACCATCAGTCGAAGCATCATCGCCGATATAGACACGAAGGGGTTCTTCGCACACTTGGATAAGTACGCTCTCAATGGCTCGCGCGATGAAAGCCTCGTTATTATATGTCGCTATGCAAACAGCTATCATAGATGGATAGCAGTTTACGGCCGATGGTATCTGCCGTGAACTGATTTATGATTTCTGATTTATGATTTCTGATTTGTTTGTTCCAAAGGATCGTTTCCATGAACTCGGCGAAAGTGCCGGGTTTGTGTTGTGCTATCTCTTGCGGAACAATGAGTGCCCCGACTTCTTCTGCGATGCCTACCGGCGTGGAGAGGATAGGAAGGCCGGCTGCTGAGGCTTCGGCGAGAACGACACCGTAGGTCTCGTAGCGGCTGGAGAGAACAAAAGCATCGGCGTTGTGCATCTCTTCTGCCACTTGTTCGGGTGTCAGTTCGCCTGTCCATCGTAAAAGAGTGTCAGAGATATTGAGATCTTGCGCGTATGCGCGAACGTCTTCATAATCTATACCTGTGCCGACAAGCACAAGTTGCCAATTTTGGCGTTTCTCGGACAGCATTTTGGCTGCACGAAGAAGGCCTTTGACATTCTTCGCTCGTTCGTCGAAACAAGAGACGTGAAGGAGCGTCTTTCGATTATTCCGATTATTCGGATTACTCGGATTCTTAAAGAAGAACTCATCCACGACATTGGCGATCGTTCCCCATCGTTTGGCACGGAAACCGGCGGCTTTCATAGCGCGTTGCAGGGGTTCACTGACCGTAAGGACCATAGAAGCTTTTCGTGCAATATGGCGATACAAACGCTGTTTGAGAGCCGACATACGCCTAAACTGTCCGTTTTCGGGCAGATAGCCGCTCCAATGTTCGACGACAATATACGGAATATGTTCTTTTTCTAATAACGCAAGAGCCAGTAATCCTTGTTTCTGAATGACGTTGAGTTGGACGATGTCGGGTGTCCAGCCTTCGCGTTCGAGGGCTTTATATTGACGCCACGTGTCCCGCAAAGTTTGCGAGAAGATGACTCGAACGTCCGCACCTTGTGCACGAACGGCCTCAACGTGTTTTTGTACGAAGAGGCCGGACATAGCGTCTTTGTCAGACGGATACCAAGGTGTCAGATAAAGGACCTTCATTATTTATACCCGCATTCGCGGAGTTTTTGGAACCAGATAGCCAGACGGAAGAAAGGTTTGTAATATTTCTCCACACTGAAATAGGTGACGGGTTTGGAACCGAACTGCTGGTAGTGCTTGGCGATACCTTTGTCCATGGAGCCTTCGAAGTCGAACATGACTTGTTTCTCGCGGGCTATCTTCATCGCCTCAAGCACGAGGAGCGCGGAGGCTCCTGAATCTTGGAAGGCCGGATCGAAGGTCGGTATGAGATAATAGAGGTATTTCTTGTCCCAAACGAGGAAGGCGGCCGCGTAGGGTTGTCCGTCGGCATTGCAGATACTGAGGATCATACATTGCCCGAGCCGGCGTGCTTTGCGCTCGAGAACAAGGAGAAACTCGCGGCTATAACTGCATTTGCGTTTGCGGGAAGCAAGGCAGCGTGTCTCAAAGCGATAGAAATCCTCCACATCCATCGTGCGCTCGGCGTGCAGGCTGAGTGCTTTCTGAAGTTGGCGTTTCTTGTTCTTGCTAAAGGAGTCTATTACTTTGTTGAGGTCGCTGAGGTCTTCGACGCGGTAGGTGACACGTTCGCGGGTTTTGAAACCGAGTCCGCGCATGGCATCTACGCAAAGACTGCCGGGCATATACTGCTGGTAGTAGTAAGCAAGCCCAATCGTGTCGAGTTGTTCTTTGAGCTGACGGCACACTTCAGCGGTGCGCCATTTGTCTCCCGTCACTTCGGGGGTGACCCAGATACCACCCACTTGTGTCATCTGTGGCATCACAATGTATTTCTGCCAGAATCGTTTACGAAGGAGATAGGGCATTGCACCGAGTATATTCCCTTCTTCGTCTTCTGCCAGTAGCACATCCCACTCTTTGCCGGCACACACAGCGTCGAGCCACCAAGGCATAAGCGAGATAGGCAAGTATTCCTGCTCCGCTACCCATGCACTATATCGCTCTTTGTTTGTCATCTGAATAAACCGCTAAAAATACCGTTTTGAGATTGAGGTGCTGCCTCGTCTTGAATAGCCTCGTCTTGAGGTGCTTCAAGTTCGTCATTGATTGGTTCGCCATTGTTGAGTCCGTCGTTTTTGCGGTACTGCTCGGGGCGATAAAGTATCTGTATATTCTCAGCAATCACTTCCGTTTTGCGACGAATCTGTCCGTCTTTCTCCCATGAACGCGTTTTGAGTTTGCCTTCTATATAGACTTTCATACTCTTCCGTAAGTTCTGTTGAGCCCACTCCGCTAAGTTGCGCCAGAGTACAATCGAATGCCATTCTGTTACGTCTGGGACCTGTGTTCCGTTTTGCATGGTGTAACCACGTTCTGTAGTAGCTAAATTAAATGTTGCAATCGCTACGCCTCTGTCTAAGTAACGTACTTCAGGATCCGCACCGACGTTACCAATTAAAATCACTTTGTTTACGCTTGACATAATAAAAAAAGGTTAAATTTTCATTTGCGGCTGCAAAGTTACAAAAAAATTTGCATATATCAAAATAATTTTGTAATTTTGTAGCCGATTTTGTAAATAACATTATTTATATATTATGAAACGCACATTGAACTACATCGTAGCGGCATTGTTGGTAACGGTGGCTGTTACATTGAAAGCACAAGATGCAGAGCAGGGCGGACAGCATGTTCGTTGCATTGCATTCTACAACTTGGAGAACTTGTTCGACACCATTCATGACGAGGGTAAGAATGACTATGAGTACTTGCCTGATGGCGGTAACAAATGGACCTCGATGAAGTATGAGAACAAGGTGAAGAACATGGCTTATGCCGTTTCGCAGTTGGGTACGGATTATGACCCGCGCGGTGCAGCGTGCGTAGGTGTAGCTGAGGTGGAGAATATCGGATGTTTGAGAGACTTGTGTGCTGAGGCGAACAGTAAGTACGGCAGAAGACTGAAACCGATTCTTATAGAGGGCCCGGACCGTCGTGGTGTGGATGTAGGCTTTTTGTATGACACGGTGTTGTTCAAGCCTTCGAAAGTGGATGGCTATGAGTTGAAAGCTCACTATGCAGATGGCGGTGAGATCAAGACTCGTCTGCAGTTGTGTGTGTCGGGTTACCTGATGGGTGACGGACGTCCGGAGAAAATCCATATTATCGTAAACCACTGGCCGAGCCGTTATGGCGGAGAGTTGTCGAGTCGTCCGGGACGTGACACGGCTGCGATGTTAGTTAAGAGTATCTGCGATTCGATTTATCTGAAGGAACCGAAAGCGAAGATCGTTATCATGGGTGACTTGAACGATGACCCGGATAATCACAGCTGTAAAGAAGTGTTGGGTGCGCGTAAACACCGCGAGGAGGTGGAGCCGCAGGGCTATTTCAATACGATGTGGCAGATGTTGGACCGCGGAATCGGTTCTTTGGCTTATAACGGAAGTTGGAACCTGTTTGACCAAATCATCATCAGTGAACCGCTGATGAACGAGAGGTTGGAAAACGGCAAATGGACGTATTGGAAAGCTCAGATCTTCAACAAGCCGTTCCTGACCGTTCAAGAGGGTAAGGACAAAGGTACGCCTTTACGTACAACCAAGGCTGGTGTATGGCAGAACGGATACGGAGACCACTATCCGACCATGATTTACTTAATTCGCAAGAAATAATGACATTACAACTGAGAAGAGAATCGACGCCGATACGGATGCGTAACTACGGCCGTATTGTGCAAGATATGATATCGTACACGGCAAGTATGGAGCCTAGTGCCGAGCGTGATGCACTGGAGGTGTATATCGCACAGTGCATGCGTCAACGCAATCTGGTCTGGAATCGAGACCAAGAGGCCGGCATCAATCGTGTGCGCGAAGATATTATCCGTTTGTCCGACGGTAAGTTGCGCTGTGACTCGCCCGCTTTTGAGCAACTGATGGGGCAACCGAATGCCGCAGGGACAACAACAGCAAAAAAGAAAAAGAAATAGTTTTTTTTATCGTCGAAAGACACTTGTTATGGAAGAGCCAAGAGAGTTTAAAGTGTTCGCAGGGTCCAAGGGAGAGGCCTTAGCAAAAGGAATCTGCGAAGAGTTGGGCTGTCAATTGGGTAAGTTGCATCTGGACCGTTTCTCAGACGGTGAGTTCTGCACGTATTTTGAAGAGTCCGTTCGCGGACAAAGTGTGTATCTGGTACAACCGACGTGTCCGAGTAGTGACAATTTGATGGAGTTGTTGCTGATGATTGACGCGGCGAAGCGTGCGAGTGCGGCGAAGGTGAACGCTGTGATCCCGTATTTCGGCTGGGCTCGTCAGGACCGCAAGGACAAACCGCGTGTGTCGATAGGCGCTAAGTTGGTGGCGAACATGCTGCAAACGGCAGGCGCGGACCGTGTGATCACAGTGGACTTGCATGCCGATCAGATCCAGGGATTCTTTGATATCCCGGTGGACCATATCTACGGATCGAACGTGTTGGCTCCGTATATCGCGAGTCTCAATTTGAAAAAACTGATCGTGGCATCGCCGGACGTGGGTGGTTCGAAACGTGCGTCTAACTTCGCGAAGAAGTTGCATCTTTTGACTGACCGCGAAGTGCCGATGGTGATTTGTTACAAGAATCGTCCGGACTTCAACAAGGTGTCGGAGATCAAGGTGTTGGGCGATGTGTATGGTAAAGATGTGGTTATTTTCGACGATATAGCGGATACAGCGGGTACGTTGTGTAAGGCTGCTGAGGTCATGCGTGATGGCGGTGCGAAGAGTGTTCGTGCGGTGGTGACGCATGGTGTGCTGAGTGGTCCGGCATGCGAGCGTATCGAGGAGTCGGCGCTGGAAGAACTGGTGTGCACGGACTCGCTGCCGATTGATCCGGCATGCTGCTCGAAGCTGCATATCGAGACATTGGCGGTTTCTATTGCCCACACCATTCGTGCTATCCAAACCCACACCTCGGTGAGTGAAACGAATATAAGGTAATGAGAAGAATACATTTTCTAGGCGTCCTAGGTGTCCTAGGCGTCCTAGGTATACTAGGTAGTTGTAGTAAGAAGGCGGCCGTTGTTGAGCGGCCGGCTTTCTCATCCGATAGTGCATATGTCTATATCGAGCGTCAGATGGCGTTTGGTCCACGTGTGCCGAATAGCGCGGCGCATACACAATGTGCGGTGTGGCTGATAGAGCAGTTGCGGGCTTTTGGCGCGGAGGTGGAGTTACAGAAAGGCTTTATGCCGGACTACCGCGGAGCGAATCAGCAGATTTATAATATCATTGGTCATTTTGGGACAGCTGAGACCTTTACGCGTGCGCGTATCTTATTAGGTGCACATTATGACACGCGTCCATGGTGTGACGAGGAAGCGGAATACGAGAACCGTTTTTATAATGTGCCGGGTGCAAATGATGGCGCGAGCGGAGTGGGTGTATTGCTGGAAGTGGCTCGTCAGTTAGGTCAGCGTTTGGCAGACTCGACCTTGTATACACCGGTGGATATTATTTTCTTTGATTGCGAAGACATGGGTACACCTCAATTCTATACGGGTGCGGAGCGTGAGGATACGTGGTGTCTGGGTTCGCAGTTATGGTCGATGCAGTATGCGCGGAACAAGCTCTCGATGTACCAGTACGGTGTTATACTGGATATGGTAGGTGCACCGGATGCCTTTTTCCCGAAAGAGATGTACTCGTCTCATTATGCGCAGAACTACCAAGAGAAGATCTGGCGTAGCGCGGCGCAGTTGGGGTACGGGGCGCTATTCTCGGAACAGCAATCGTATCCGATCACGGATGACCATTATTATGTGAACTATCTGGCGGGTGTACCGTGCGTGGATATTATTCATTATGACGTGCGTAATGCAACGGGTTTTGCGTCGTGGTGGCACACGCGTAATGATGATATGAGCAACATCAGCAAGACAACCTTGCAGGCCGTCGGTGAAGTGATAATGAGTCAATTATGAGTAAATTACTAGAGATAAAAGATCTTCACGCCTCGATAGGCGGCAAAGAGATATTAAAGGGCGTCAGCCTCGTGGTAAACGAGGGAGAAGTGCACGCCATCATGGGGCCAAACGGCGCAGGTAAGAGTACGCTGAGTGCGGTGTTGACGGGTAACCCGGCATATGAAGTAACGAGCGGCGAGGTGTGGCTGAAAGGCGAGAACCTGTTGGAGATGGCACCTGAAGTTCGCGCACGTGCGGGCGTGTTCCTTAGTTTTCAATATCCGGTGGAGATACCCGGCGTGAGTATGACCAATTTTATGCGCACGGCGATCAATGCAAAACGAGAATATGAGGGCAAGGAGCCGCTGAGTGCGAAGGAGTTCTTGGCGCTGATGCGCGAGAAGAAAAAACTGCTGGAGTTGCCGGACAAACTGAATAACCGTTCGGTCAATGAAGGTTTCTCGGGCGGCGAGAAGAAGAAAAACGAGATCTTCCAGATGGCAATGTTAGAGCCGTGTCTGGCTATCTTGGACGAGACCGATTCTGGTCTGGATATCGATGCCTTGCGTATCGTGGCGGAAGGTGTGAATCGGTTAAAGACACCGGAGAATGCGTCTATTGTGATTACGCACTATCAACGTTTGCTCGATTATATTGTGCCGGATTTTGTACATGTGCTGGCAGATGGACGTATTGTGAAGACAGGCGATAAGAGCCTGGCATTGGAGTTGGAAGAGAAGGGTTATGAAGGTCTCTAAGGGCGACATATTCGAGCGGGTTTTCGTGAACGAAGCCGTCGATCTCTGCATTGAGCAAGAAGCGGGATCGAAGGTGAAGATCCACGTCGTCAATGCACCTTTTTCCATTACGGTAAATCAGTTAGGCGAAGGCTGCCAAACGGAGATTTACGGTTTGGAGCACTTGCACGGCGAAGATAATGTGACAGCCGAGACGCATGTAACGCACGCTGTTGGCGGGGGGACTTCTATTCAATTGATTAAGTTCGTGCTCGATGATAATAGCCGCGGACGGTTTATCGGAGATTTGAAGATAGCTCAAGATGCGCAGCAGACAGAGGCGCATCAGACGAATCGTAACTTGCTGTTAAGCGAGACGGCTGAAATGCGGACCCAGCCGCAGTTGGAGATTTATGCGGACGATGTGAAGGCAACGCATGGGGCAAGTACGGGACAATTGGACGAGTCGGCGTTGTTCTACATGCAGCAACGCGGTATTGATAAAGAAAAAGCGCGTCAACTGTTGGTCGGCGCGTTCATGAAAGATGTTTTGATGACCATTAGCGACGAGACGCTTCGCGAACAATTACTGAACGCGATTGATGGCGTAGTCGAGTAGATCGATGAGGCTCTTTTTTTCAGGACAGTCACGGAAGACGGATAGCGCTTTTGTGGCTTCTTTTTTATGGCTAAGCATCTGTCTGACGGCATACTCGTCACCCTTGAAACGCATGACGAAAGCTTTGATCTCCTGGAGGGCTTTTTCGGTATCCAGTGTCTCGCTGTGGGCAGCAAGGAGTTCGCCGAGTTCGCGGATATGGTCGGCTTCATCTTGGGGTGCGCGGCGGAGTGCTTCGATGAGCGGTAAGGTCACTTTGCCGTCCATGAGGTCGCTCATGGTGGGTTTGCCTATCTCTTCGAGATCGCTATAGTCGAATATATCGTCTTTGATCTGGAAACAGAGTCCGAGGAGACGTCCGTAGTCGCGCAGTGCAGCGCGTTGGCGCGGGGTGCAACCGGCAGACTCGGCCCCGGCTTCGGCACATGCTTGGAAGAGTTGGGCAGTCTTTTGGTTGATAACCTGATAATACTGCTCTTCGTTTATCCACATCGATTGCCCGACATGCAGTTGTACCATCTCGCCGCTGGAGAGACTCTTGCCAAGGTTAGCTACTATCTCAAGGATACGGATATTACGTACTTCGGCAGTCAGCCCAATGACCTTTGCAAGCATGTAATCGCCGATGAGTACCGCTACTTTGTTTGTCCACTTGACATGCACCGCGGCGGCACCGCGACGGGTGTCGGAGGAGTCCACGACGTCATCGTGAATGAGGCTGGCTGTATGGAGCAGTTCGAGCGCAACGGCTGAACGGAGTGTCTTGTTGGTAATGGGATTGCAGATCTGGGCAGCGAGCAAGACAAGCATCGGACGCAGTTGTTTTCCGCGCCTTGAACCGACATATCGAAGCACTTCTTGCTGCAGTTTATTGTCCGCCCGGAGGGAGGATTCCATGACTCGCTCATAGTGCTTCCACTGTGTCTCAATCGGTTTCCGTATGTCTGTTATAGTAGCCATTTTGTCCAAAAACGTTGCAAAGGTACTACTTTTTTTGCATATATGCAAATATTTGTACCTTTTGTGACAATTTTTCCACCTATATTTGTAAAAATTGTTGTATCTTTGCACCGTGTTATAATACGCAATAATCATTTAACTAAAAAATATCTTATGAAAGCATTCATGGACAAAGATTTCCTGCTGCAGACAGAGACCGCACAGGAGTTGTATCACAATCATGCGGCTAAAATGCCGATTATCGATTATCACTGCCACCTTATTCCGCAGATGGTTGCCGAGAACAAACGTTTCGAATCCATCGCACAGATCTGGCTCATGGGCGACCATTACAAGTGGCGCGCGATGCGTTCGAACGGTGTAGACGAGCGTTATTGCACCGGTAAGGACACGACCGATTGGGAGAAATTCGAGAAATGGGCAGAGACCGTGCCGTATACGTTTAGAAATCCCTTATATCACTGGACCCATCTGGAGCTCAAGACCGCTTTTGGTATTGAAGAACGTCTGAATCCCGAGACCGCACGTGCGATCTATGACAAGTGTAACGATCTCATTGCCAATGACCCGAAGTTCTGTCCGCAGGGGCTGATGAAACACTATCATGTAGAGCTCGTTTGTACGACCGACGATCCGGCTGATTCGCTCGAATGGCACAAGATGCTGAAGGATGACCCGAAAGCGGAAGTACGTATGTTGCCGACTTGGCGTCCGGACGCAGGCATGAACATCGAAGCCGCTACTTGGAAAGCATACATCGAGAAACTCGCTAAGGTTGCCGGCGTCGAGATCCGTAACTTTGCAGACATGGTAGATGCCCTCCAGAAACGTCATGACTTCTTCGAGTCGATGGGTTGCCGTCTCTCCGACCACGGTATCGAGGAGTTCTACGATGAGCCGTACACTGATGCAGAGATCAATGCGATCTTCCAGAAAGCACTGGCCGGCAAGGCACTGAGCACACTCGAGATTCGTCAGTACAAGCACGCTTATCTGCACGCACAGGCTGAGATGGACTACGCTTCGGGTTGGACGCAGCAGTACCACTACGGCGCGATCCGTAACAACAACAGCAAGATGTTCGCTCAACTCGGTGCAGACACCGGTTTTGACTCGATCGGTGAGTTCACGACCGCGAAAGCCATGAGCCATTTCCTCGATGAGATGAACAGCGAAGGCCACTTGGCAAAGACCATTCTCTACAACCTCAACCCGTGTGCTAACGAAGTGATTGCTACCATGCTGGGTAACTTCCAGGATGGTTCGGTACCGGGTAAGATTCAGTTCGGTAGCGGTTGGTGGTTCCTCGATCAGAAAGACGGAATGGAGAAGCAGATGATGGCGCTCTCGAACCTCGGATTGCTGAGTCGCCTCGTAGGTATGTTGACCGACAGCCGCTCGTTCCTCAGCTATCCGCGCCATGAGTATTTCCGTCGCACGCTCTGTAACGTCCTCGGCAATGACATCGAGAACGGCATGATTCCATACACCGGCTACGAGAAAGCCCGCGTTCAACAGATGGTAGAAGACATCTGCTACAACAACGCAAAGAATTACTTCAAGTTCTAAATGACTACGCATCCCCGCTTGCCTCTCTTTTCGAGGGGTAAGCGGGGATGTGATTGTAGCAAAAAATGCAACTTGTCGGAAATTCCAACATGTTCCAAAATGGAAACAGTTGGTATAAATGCAAAATATGCATCTATACAATATGAACGATAATCCCATCGGAAATAGAGGCGAGATAATTATCTATCGTGCGGAAGACAACACGGTACAACTCGATGTGCGCATGGAGAACGAAACCGTGTGGCTGACGCAGAAGCAAATGGCTGATTTGTTTGGCGTAAAACGTCCTGCTATAACAAAACACTTACGCAATATTTTTATTGAGGGAGAACTTAACCCAAACTCAGTTAGTTCCATTTTGGAACATACTGCTGCAGATGGCAAAGTTTACAGCACTCAGTTCTATAATTTGGATGCAATATTATCTGTTGGCTATCGTGTAAATTCCAAACGGGCTATAGCTTTCCGCCAGTGGTCATCGAAGATACTTAAAGAATTTATTGTCAAAGGCTACGCCATCAATGAGAAGATTCGTCGTGAGCAGTTGTCGGATCTGCGGCAGTTGGTTCAGATAGTGGGGCGGACGGTGCAAAGCAAAGCAGTGGAGAGTGAGGATGAAACACAGGCTATTTTTGATGTGGTTTTGGATTACACGTACGCGCTGGACACACTCGACAACTATGATTACGAGCGGCTGACCGTCAAAGAGACGACGCCCGAAGAGCGGTTCCATGCGACGTACGAGAACGCTATGCAGACAATTAGTGCGTTGCGCGAGAAATTCGGCGGTAGCACTTTGTTTGGTAACGAAAAAGACGACTCGTTCAAAAGCAGTATAGGTCAGATTTATCAGACCTTTGGAGGAACGGATTTATATCCGAGTGTGGAGGAGAAAGCAGCCATGTTGCTGTATTTAGTGACCAAGAACCACTCCTTTTCAGACGGAAACAAACGCATCGCGGCTACGTTGTTTCTGTGGTTTTTAAACAACAACGGCATTCTCTACCGCGAGGATGGTACCAAGCGAATAGCAGATAATACGCTTGTCGCGCTAACCCTTATGATTGCCGAAAGCCGCACAGAAGAAAAAGACACTATGGTCAAAGTGGTAGTAAATTTGATAAACCAGAAAAACTAGAGTAAAAAGCGCTACCCGATAGTTTGACTTGCGTCTGGGTTACTATAACGAAAATAAATTGCAAACAATAAATACATCAAACAATGAAGAAAACCATATTAATAGCAACAAGCATCTGTATAATTATAGGATTAACTTCCTGTGAAAGTGACAAGCCAATAAACACTCTGAATATCATCGGAGAATGGGAACTTGTATCTGAATTGTGCACCTATTATAGAAGCACAACGTATTATGACGCGCAGCAGGATGCATATTATGATGTTTACACTCTTGACACTCTAATAAATTATAAATCAAATGAAGAGAATCATATTTTCTATTCAATAAATAGTGATGGCACATTTATATGCAATAGATATTCAAAGTCTAATTTGTTTGAAGAATCTGGTTCTTGGTCTTTGAATAATGATACGATAACTTGCCCACCACTAGAATGCCAAATATTTCACTTGACACAAAATAAAATGTTTTGGTCGGGAACAAGATACTATGCCCCTTCTTTGGGCTTTACCAACACAATGACAACCATTGAATTTAAACGAATAGGTGATTAAAACACCTAAATAGATGTCAGGAAACTTGACTACCATATTATTCTAGCACAAATAGCAAACAATAATTAACACAAATATAAATCATTTAATTTTTAGATCTATGGCTAAAATTATTACGTTGGGCGAGATCATGCTTCGCCTGAGTCCGGAAGGGCAAGATCGTTTCATTCAGTCCGACCATTTCCGTATCATCCCCGGTGGTGGTGAGGCTAACGTGGCTATTTCGTGCGCTAACTATGGTCACGAGGCTTATCTGGTAACCAAACTGCCGAAACATGAGATCGGTCAGATTGCTGTGAACTCGCTGCGTCGTTACGGCGTGAAGGACGATTATATCGTTCGTGGCGGTGACCGTATCGGTCTGTACTACTGCGAGACAGGTGCTTCGATGCGTCCGTCCAAGGTTATTTATGACCGTGCACACAGCGCCATCGCTGAGGCTGATCCGAAGGACTTTGATTTCGACAAGATCATGGAAGGTGCAGCTTGGTTCCACTGGAGTGGTATCACTCCGGCTATTTCGGACAAGGCTGCTGAGATCACCAAACTGGCTTGCGAGGCTGCAAAACGTCACGGTGTAACCGTTTCGGTTGACCTGAACTTCCGCAAGAAACTGTGGACCAGCGAGAAAGCTATCTCGATCATGCGTCCGTTGATGAAGTATGTAGATGTTTGTATCGGTAACGAAGAGGATGCAGAGCTGTGCCTCGGCTTCAAGCCCGATGCAGATGTAGAAGGCGGCGAGACCAACGCTGAGGGCTACAAGGGCATCTTTGAGCAGATGATGAAAGAGTTCGGCTTCAAGTATGTTGTTTCGACCCTTCGCGAGAGCTTCAGCGCAACCTTCAACGGCTGGAAAGCAATGATCTACAACGGCAAGGAGTTCTACCAGAGCAAGCGTTACGAGATCAACCCGATCATCGACCGCGTAGGTGGTGGTGACAGCTTCTCCGGCGGTCTGATCCACGGTATGCTCAAATACCCGGACAACCAAGGCGCAGCATTGGAGTTTGCTGTTGCAGCTTCGGCTCTCAAGCACACCATCAACGGTGACTACAACCTCGTAAGCGAGGACGAAGTCCTCTCCCTCGCCGGTGGTAACGCAAACGGACGTGTACAGCGTTAACGCTTATTTAAGATTTCAAATTTAAGATTTCAAATTTATGGCAAAGTTCGATAAGTTTGAGGTGATGGCCAAGATTAAGGCCGCACCGATGGTTCCTGTTTTCTACCACAAAGATGTAGAAGTTTGCAAGAACGTGATTAAGGCTTGTTACGAAGGCGGTGTACGTGCTTTCGAGTTCACCAACCGTGGCGATTTCGCACACGAGGTATTCGGCGAACTGAGCAAGTGGGTAGCTGTTGAATGCCCGGAACTGGCACTTGGTATCGGTAGTGTGGTAGATGCTCCGACAGCAGCTCTGTACTTGCAGTTGGGCGCTAACTTCGTAGTAGGTCCGTTGTTCAACAAGGATATCGCAGTAGTCTGCAACCGTCGTTGCGTGACCTATTGTCCGGGTTGCTTGACACCGAGCGAGATCGGTCTGGCACAGGAAGTTGGTTGCGACTTCACGAAAGTGTTCCCGGGTGACGTAGTAGGTCCGAACCTCGTGAAAGGTTTGATGGCTCCGATGCCGTGGTCGAAGATCATGGTTACCGGTGGTGTAGCTCCGGAGAAAGAGAACCTCGAGAAATGGTTCGCTGCAGGTGTTTACTGCGTGGGCATGGGCTCCAAATTGTTCCCGTCCGACAAGGTAAAAGCCGGCGACTGGAAGTACGTGACTGACAAGTGCAAAGAATGTTTTGAAATCATCGCGGCTTGCCGCAAATAAATGAAAAATTATGAATGACGTTAAGAAAGCTGTCATGACCAACTGGCGTTGGGTCATGTGTGCGATGCTCTTCTTCGCCACTACGGTCAATTATATGGATCGCCAAGTGCTGTCCTTGACCTTCAAAGAGTTTATTCAACCCGAGTTCCACTGGACCGACTCCGACTATGGAACGATCACCGGTGTGTTCTCTATCGCGTACGCTATCTTCTGCCTCTTCGCCGGTAAGTTCATCGACTGGATGGGTACGAAGAAAGGTTACCTGATTGCGATCGTTGTATGGTCGTTGGGTGCTGTGCTGCACGCAGGTTGCGGTTTTGTAACCGAGCATATCGTTGGCGTAGCAGACAAGGCAGCGTTGCTGGAAGCAACAGGTACGATAGCGGCATCTATCTCGATGGTGAGTGTATGGTTGTTCCTCGCTTGCCGTCTGATTCTCGGACTTGGTGAGGCAGGAAACTTCCCTGCTGCCATCAAGGTTACGGCAGAGTATTTCCCGAAGAAAGACCGTGCGTTTGCAACGGCGCTCTTCAATGCAGGTGCATCAGTAGGTGCGCTCGCAGCTCCGGCTACTATCCCTCTGCTGGCGAAGAGTCTCGGTTGGGAGTGGGCGTTCATCATCATCGGTGCGCTCGGCTTCATCTGGGCCGGTATCTGGATCTTTGTCTATGACAAACCGACCGAGTCCAAGCACGTGAATGCGGCTGAGTTGGAGTATATCCATCAGGACGAGAAAGATGCTCCGAAAGAGGAGGTTAAAGAAGAAAAACAAATGTCGTTTGCGGAAGCTTTCAAACACAAACAGACCTGGTCGTTTGCGTTTGGTAAATTCATGACCGACGGTGTTTGGTGGTTCTTCCTTTTCTGGGCTCCGGCATATTTCCAAGACCAGTTCGGTATTAAGGCTTCCGACCCGCAAGGTATCGCGTTGATCTTCACGCTTTATGCGATTGTGACCGTTATCTCGTTGTTCGGCGGTTACCTGCCGAAGATCTTCGTTGAGAAGAAAGGCATGGAGCCGTATGCAGGTCGTATGCGCGCTATGCTCATCTTCGCGTTCTTCCCCATCATCGCATTGTTTGCTCAGCCGCTTGGTGGCATCTATGGTCCTTGGGCTGTAGCCATCATCATCGGTATCGTTGGAGCGGCTCACCAGAGCTGGAGTGCGAATATCTTCTCGACAACGGGTGATATGTTCCCGAAGTCGGCTGTCGCTACCATCACGGGTATCGGTGCCATGGCAGGTGGTGTTGGTTCGTTCCTCATCAACAAGGGTTCGGGTATGCTGTTCACCCATGCGGACAAGATGGGCGAGGCGTTCCAGTTCATGGGCTTCAGCGGCAAGCCGGCAGGATACATGATCATCTTCTGTATCTGCGCGGTGGCTTACCTGATCGGCTGGAGTGTGATGAAATCGCTGGTTCCGAAATATAGTCCGGTTAAAGTAGATTAACGAGTGCTAAAGCCGTCATGGCTTCAACGACGGGCACGGCGCGAGTGGCAACACACGCGTCGTGTCTTCCTTTTACGCCGGCTTTGGGTGTAGAAGGAGTCGGTTTGAAGACACAACGGAAGATAACTTCTGTGCCATCGGAAATGCCGCCTGAAATGCCGCCGGAGATGTGGTTGATGGCTGAACCGGGTTGGGTGACGCCGCCGAAACCGGTACCGTACTCAAAACCTTTGCAGGCGTTGATGCTAAGGATAGCGAAGGCGAGATGGGCTTGGAGTTTGTCGAAGATGGGCTCGCCGGTCCCGACAGGAAGACCGTTGATGCGGCACTCGATGATGCCGCCGATCGAGTCTCCTTCGCGTTGGTAGGCGGCGATGGTATCTGCGAACTTAGCAGGGTCTGTCTCTTTACCTATTTGGATAAGGGATGCATGGATAGAGATTCCTTTGAGCCGCAAGGTCTGTTTGGCGATGCAACCGGCTACGACGCGTGCAGCTGTTTCCCGTGCGCTGGCTCTTCCGCCGCCTCTGTGGTCGCGGATACCGTATTTGAGTTCATAGACTTTATCGGCATGTCCTACGCGGTAGTTATGCTTGAGAAATTCGTAGTCTTCGGGTCGTGCATCTTTGTTGCGAATGATGAATGCAATCGGTGTGCCGAGCGTGACACCATCGAGTACGCCGGAGAGCCATTCGACTTCGTCGGGTTCGTTTTGAGCACGAGATGAAACTCCGGTAAAACCTCGGTAAAAGTCTAATGAAACCTCGGTAGGTTTTTTGCCGGCACGACGAGCCAATTCTGCACGGATCATATCGAAGTCAATATGCAGACCTGCGGGAACACCATCCAGTACTCCACCTATTGCCGCTCCGTGTGACTCTCCGAAGCTGGTAAACGTCCATTTTTCGCCAAATACATTCATGTCTATAACAAATTCGAGCACAAATTTAATCAAAAATTTCTATTTACACAAGTAAATGCGATTATTTTTGATAAAATTTTGCATATATGCAAATTTTTTCGTATCTTTGCGCCAAATTTGTGTTAAAATGAGAAAAATGAATAAATTAGGAGTGGTATTGGCGCTGTTGATGGCGTTACCTATCTACGCGCAACAGTTGCCTGATCCGCATTTTGAGAACTGGACGGATAAGTTCAAGAGTGATGTGCAGTTGGCCGATTGGCACGGTAGTAATGTGAGTCAGATCGGTTCGAAGTTTACGTTTATGTTTCAGAAACCGGGACGTACGGGTTATTGTGCGTACGTGACGGATAGAGCGATCGGTATTCCCAAGTTGAACTTGGGAGCTACGGGTCCCGGATACGTGTCTTTGGGTCGTCCTTGGCAGTATTTGAAGGGTCTGAACCTCAACAGTGCAACCGCCGGAACAGAAGGCGGTATTGCTTGGACGTATCGTCCGGATACGATGGCCGTGTGGATCAAACGTGTTGGTCCGGATACGGAGAAAGAAGATTTTCATCTGTTGTTCTATTCGTGGGTAGGCACCGCTAAGAGTAGTCTGTATAAGAACAAAGCGGGCGGTTGTACGAACACGGAGCGTATCAACGAGGAGTCGGATATCCGTTCGGCGACGGACGGTAACGAGTGCGGTATTGACGAGCCGGTGAAGCAGGTGGCAGAAGGTTGGTACCGCGCACGTGCTAAGTACGATGAGTGGACGCTGATCAAAGTGCCTATCTTGTATAAGAACAACGGTGCACCGACGATGTGTAACGTCATTTTCTCGGCAGGTAACTACCCGGCATTCCGTGCCAATGACGGTTTGTTTGACGGAAACGCGTTGTATGTGGATGATGTAGAGTTGATTTACTCCTCGCGTATTGATAAGTTGACGATCAACGGCAAAGAGTGGAAAGAATTTAATCCGAACAGCGAGAAAGTACAGACGGTTAAGTTGTCGGCGCTGGGTGCTCAGAACGGCACGATTAAGATTGAAGGTTTCCGCGGTATCGGTACTCTGACCAATATCAAAGGCGAGAAAGCCCGTTTCAACGGTCGTAAGTTAGACGCGAAGGAGATGAGTATAGAGCCCGGCGAGGTGAACGGTAAGCCGTTTGTGATCACCGTGAAGGCCGAAGACGGAAGTAGTGTGCACACCTACAAATTAAAAATTGAAAATTGATCATTGAGAATTTGACCATATTAGATTGGGTGCTCTTGGGTACATTGCTCGTGTTGTTCTTGGCACAGGTGTATTGGTACAGCCGCTACATGGCCGCACCGGCGAGGAAGTTGCGGAAGAAGTCAGAGGGCAGAGAGCAGGATGCAGCACTTCCAGGGGTGAGTGTTATTCTCTGTGCGCATAACGAGAGCGAGAACCTGTCGAACTACCTGCAGGCTTTGTTGACGCAGGACTATCCGGAGTACGAGGTGATCGTAGTGGACGATGGCTCGGAGGACAACACGCGCGAGGTGATCGAGCAGTATATGGTTCATGACGCACGTCTGCATATGACGTTTGTGCCGTATGGGGCGCGAGTGGGATCGACGAAGAAACTGGCGCTTACCTTAGGCGCAAAGGCCGCCCAATACGACTATCTGTTGTTGACAGACGCGGACTGTACACCGGAAAGCAATCATTGGATACGTTCGATGATGGCCGGCTTTGAAGGAGGTAAAGATATCGTTTTGGGTTTTGGCGCCTATTTCTATGAGAAAGGCCATGTGAACCGTTTAGTGCGTTTTGATACCTTGTTCAACGGTCTTCATTACTTGGGTGCAGCGCTTTGCGGACATCCGTATATGGGTGTGGGACGTAACTTGGCATATAAGAAGAGTTTGTTCTTTGAGTCGGGCGGTTTCACACACTTGATGACCAATAAGGCTGGTGACGATGACTTGTTTGTGAACCATGTAGCGACGAAAGCCAACACGGCCGTAGTGATTAGTCGTGAATCGTTTACGTGGTCGTTGACCAAGAAGACGATGAAGGAGTGGTGGCAGCAGAAGAGACGTCATGTGTCCGTCTCTCCGGCTTATCGCACGGAGACGAAGGCGCGCCTGGTGTTTGAGCCGATCACACGCGGACTTTTCTATGCAGCGGTATTGGGTATCATCATCTATTACATCTTCTTTGTCCATTGTCCATTGTCCATTACTCTATTTGCGGCGGTTGGTTTGTTCCTGGTGAGATGGATCCTGCAGACGGCGATTTTGAATGTGTCGGCGCGGCGAATGGGTTTACATCGATTTAGTATGATGAGTGTGTTGTGGTTCGATATCACCTTACCGCTCGTCAATCTCTATATGTTAATTATTCCGAAAAAATATAAATGGTGATAAAAGTTTAATGTTGAAATAATCGTTCGAACGAAAGTGAGATAAGAATTTTTAAAGTTTAAAGTATATGGCAGAACAGAAAGAATTGAAAATTAATATCGCCCCGGACAAACAGCAGGGCGTGTTTGCAAACCTTGCGCTCATCGCGCACACTCCTACGGAGTTCGTGTTGGATTTTGCACAGTTGATGCCGGGTGTTCCGCAGGCGAATGTAGTAGCTCGTGTAATAGTAACGCCGGATCAGGCAAAGAAGATCCTTGGCGCGTTGCAGAATAATGTAGGTCAGTACGAGCAGAAGTTCGGTACGATTCAGCCTGTAGGCGGTGCACCGAAAGGCAGTACGCTTCCGTTGACTTTCACCGGAGGTGAAGCGTGACGCTGTGCGTATTGGATATTTGAAATTTGATATTTGATATTTAAATTATAAATACTATGAAACATTTTCCAGCTTCGCAGTTAATCATCAATGGTGATGGTTCTGCATTTCATTTGCATCTGAGACCGGAGTTCTTGGCAGACAAGATCATCCTTGTAGGTGACCAAGACCGTGTAAACATGGTGGCTTCCTTCTTTGACGAAGGTTCGATCGAGTGCGACGTACAGAGTCGTGAGTTCCATACGATCACCGGTAAGTTCCAAGGCAAACGTATCTCTTGTATCTCGACCGGTATCGGTACGGATAACTGCGATATCGTGATGAACGAAATCGACGCGTTGGCAAATATTGATTTCAACACCCGCGAGGAGAAAGCCGAGAAGCGCGTGTTGGACATCGTTCGTATCGGTACGAGCGGTGCTATGCAGGAGGATATTCCTCTGGGTACGTTCCTCGTAAGCCAGAAATCAATCGGTTTTGATGGTGTGTTGGCATTTTACAAAGACCGCGATAAGATTGCAGACCTTGGTTTCGAGAAAGCACTTGTAGACTTCATCGGCTATCCGAAGAAAGCGGCTGTGCCGTATGTAGTGGCTGCTAATCCGGAGCTTGTAAACCGCATCGCGAAAGACGATATGACTCGTGGTTGCACGATTGCTGCGAACGGTTTCTATGGTCCGCAAGGCCGTGTACTGCGTGTGGATCTGGCTGTACCCGATATCAATGAGAAAATCACGGAGTTCCGCTACGAAGGACAGCGTATCACGAACTACGAGATGGAAGGTAGCTGTATCGCCGGCTTGGCTCTCCATATGGGTCACCGCGCTATGACCGTTTGCTGCATCATCGCACAACGCAAGGTCGAGGCCGCTAACACCGATTATAAACCGCGTATCAAAGAGTTGGTACGCACCGTACTCGAACGTATCTAATGAGAAAACAATTAATGATTATATTGGCAGCCGCGGGGATACTCTGCGGCTGTCAACAAAAAGAGCAAAGTTTCCAATACAACGTGGATAAGTTCTATGACTTGGAGATCCTCCGTTACGATGTGCCGGAGTTTGACTCGCTGACCCTGCAACAGAAACAGTTGGTGTATTGTTTGAGTGAGGCGGCGCTGTGGGGACGTGATATCTTGTTTGACCAGAACGGCCGTTATAACCTGCGTATCCGTCGTGCGTGCGAGGCGCTGTACCTCAACTATCCGTACGATAAGAATACGGAGGAATTCGCGGCCTTCGAGCGTTATCTGAAGCGCGTGTGGTTCAGCAATGGTATTCATCATCATTATAGCGAGGATAAGTTCCTGCCGGAGTTTAGTGTGGAATGGTTTATGGAGGCGTGCCACAAGGCGGGTGTGCTTTATGATGTAGCTATTCTGCCGGTGATGTTTGACCCGGCTGTGATGCCTAAACGTACGACCGCGCAGGATGGAGTTGATCTGGTAGCTAACTCTGCCGGCAACTACTACGGCGAAGGAGTGACGCAGGCGGAGGCTGAGGCTTGGTACGCGAAGCATAAAGACAACTCCCGCGAGCCGCTGTGGATTGGTCTGAACAGCCAGTTGGTAAAGAACGCAAAGGGCGAGATCGTGGAGCGCGTCTATAAGGTAGGCGGGCTGTATGGTGAAGCACTGGAGCACGTCGTTTATTGGCTCCAAGAGGCACTGCAATATGCCGAGAATGACCAGCAACGCGAGGTGATCGCGAAGATGATTGCTTTCAACGAGACGGGTGACCTCAAACTCTTCAACGAGTACTGCATCGCGTGGGTCAAGGACCTCGACAGCCGTGTGGACTTTGTGAACGGTTTCACCGAGACCTATTCCGACCCGCTCGGTATCACCGGTACGTGGGAGTCGATGGTGAACTTCAAGGATCTGGCAGCTACCAAGCGTGCCCAACTCATCTCGGAGAACGCACAGTGGTTTGAGGACCACTCGACGACCGATCCCAAATATAAGAAAGAGGAAGTGAAGGGTGTGTCGGCGAAGGTCATCACCGCGGCTATCCTTGCCGGTGACTGCTATCCCGCAACGCCTATCGGTATCAACCTGCCGAATGCTAACTGGATTCGCAAGGAGTACGGCTCGAAGTCTGTGACGATAGACAACTTGATGCACGCGTATAACGAGGCGGCGAAGGGTAACGGTTTCAACGAGGAGTTCATGGTGGACGATGAGATTCGTGAGATCTATTCCAAGTACGGCGCACAATGCGGCGACCTGCACACGGACTTGCACGAGTGCGTCGGGCACGGTAGTGGTAAGTTGATGCCGGGTGTGAGCAAAGACGCGCTCAAGGAACATGCTTCGACCATTGAAGAGGCACGTGCGGACCTGTTCGGACTCTATTATCTGGCCGATCCAAAGCTGGTGGAGTTAGGTCTGCTGCCGAATATGGAGGCTTATAAAGCCGGCTATTACCAGCAGATGATGAACGGTCTGATGACGCAACTCGTGCGTATCGAGCCGGGCAAGGACATCGAAGAGGCGCACATGAGAAACCGTCAGTTGATAGCTAATTGGGTGTATGAACATGCAGAGGGTGAGATGCTGATCATTGAGCGCGATGGCAAGCATTACCTGCAGATCAATGACTACGAAGGAGTGCGTCGTCTGTATGGCGAACTGCTCGCGGAGATCCAGCGTATCACGTCGGAAGGCGACTATCCTGCTGCGAAGGAGATGGTGGAGAAATACGCGGTGAAGGTAAACCCGGAACTGCATAAGGAAGTGTTGGAGCGTTATGCCAAACTCAACCTCGCGCCGTATAAGGGCTTCGTGAACCCGGTGTATAAGGTGGAGCGCAATGCCGAGGGCGAGATCACGGATGTGAAACTCGATTTTACGGAAGGCTATGTAGAGCAACACCTGCGTTACAGCCGCGACTACAGTCCGCTGCCTGATGTCAATTAAAGGTGAAAATTGAAAGTTGAAAGGTGAAAGTGCGCCTTCCTATATCAAAAAGTATAGCAAATAGGCTTTTACTATTGCAGGCTATCCATGGAGATCCGCTTATGCGGGTCTCTTCGGATATGCCGGACGATGTGCTCGTGTTGTACGATGCCCTTGCGCGCCTGCGCGATTATAAAAAAGGAGAACCGTTGACGCTCTATCTCAAGAACTGTGGTACGGCTTTGCGGTTCTTGCAGGTACATCTGGAGAAATGCTATCCGGGTGAACCGATCACATTGACAGGCGATGAACGTTTGTTGGAACGAGACGGTAAACCGACCAGCCAGACGACTTCTGCACGGATACTGCATGGCGAGAAAGTGCCGGTAGAGAAAGACGAGAGCCCGTATATCACGATGTCGCGCAAGATTGCTGAGGCTTATCCGAAGGTGGAGCTGGAAGCCGATTGGAGTAGTGCGGCTTTTTGGTACGAGTATGTCGCGATACATGGAGGTTCATTATTCCTTGAAGGCTTAAAGGAAGATAGTTTGCAAGGCGATAAGATCGTTGCGGATATCTATGCCAAGTACTTCGGCGTGGAGACTACTTTCGTACGAGGCGGCATCGAGATAAATACGAGGGCATTACGGAGGCAATACGAGGTAATCCTAGACTTTACTCAGACTCCGGACCTATATCCATCGGTAGCGTTAACGTGTGAACGCTTGGGCTTGACACTGAAGGCAACGGGCATCGAACGACTTCGATTTAAGGAGTCTGACCGTATCGAGGCGGTAAAGCAACACGAAGTGCGTAATGATCACCGCATAGCGATGGCGCTGATGTGCGCGGACTATCCGGTGTCGATAGAGGAACAAGCATGTATCGCGAAGAGTTATCCGAATTTTGTGCCCCAACATATCACGCCGATTAAAGGTGTAAATGATGAGGGGAAAGGAAAGAAATTCGCACTTTCTAAATTGATACACGCGGCAACGAGCGAGTATATGTGGCTGCATGACGATGATGTCGTTTTGCCGAAGGCTTGCGAAAAGGCGGTAGTGTTAGAGAGCGATCTCATTGTTTTGCCGCTACGCATGGAGAGTCTTTCTGAGAAACCGACTTTATTAGAGCGACTTCAAATCGCCGAGTACGCCGCTATCCAAGAATTGACGATGCGTACCGCCAAAAAGGACCAAGCGGTCATGTGCTCAGGGGCAAATCTTATTGTGAAGAGGGAAGTGTGGTTGGCGTGCGAAAGCGAGATTCATCCTGAGATTCCGAGCGGCGACGACATGTTTCTTCTTGAAGCCGTCAAGCGCCATGGCTATAAGGTATCTGTTATAGACGAGCCGGACTATACGGCGATCGTTCGTCCGTTGACGAGTTGGAGCGCGTTCTTTAGGCAACGCATGCGCTGGGCAGGAAAAGCACCGCACTATACCGACTGTGATATTATTCGTTGCGGGCGTCTTGTGGCGGTGGCTAATATCCTTCAATTCCTTTGCCCGCTCCTTATCCTCTTTAAGTTCCCGATAGAGTGGTCGCTTATTAAAGCCCGCGAACCAAAGACCAAGTGGTACATCGCGCTCCTTTTGGAAATCCTTTATCCGTTCTATCTGCTGATTTGTCTGATCGGCGGTTTGTTCCGCAAAAGTTGGTAGCCCATGAAGAAGTACATCCCGCATATTTTAGGTGCGCTGTTTGTGCTGGGCATCATCGGCTTTTGGATGGTTATTGTGAAGGTAACAAAGAAGCCGGTACTTGACTATTCGCAGGAAAAAATGTGGTATGTTCATATGCAGGACAGTACCGAAACGGATATTTTCTATGTCTGCTCGACAGAGACGGCAGATCGGGTCAATGCGCAGGGTGACACGATGCATTTTGCGGATATGACGCGTGAGGAAGACAGGGCCGCTTTGTACGACGAAATGCATGGGGTAGATTCGTTGATTTGTCCGAGGGCCTGTAATTTCTTCGCGCCTTATTATAATCAGGCTACGATAGAGGGTTTGTTGCGTGATACGACCTATTTTCGCTCACGATGTGCGGAGGCAACGGAAGAGGTTAAGCAGGCGTTTGCCTATTATTTACAGCATCTCAATCACGGAAGACGCTTTGTGCTGATCGGTTACTCGCAAGGCGCTTTTGCGGTGGTGGAATTACTAAAGAGCCTGACGTCCGAAGAGGCGGAGCGAATGGTAGCAGCTTATGTGATAGGATATCAGGTGACGAAAGAAGATTTGAGTTATCCGTATATCTGTGCCGCGCAAGGAGCGAGTGATACAGGTGTGACGGTTTGTTTTAACTCTGTGACTTCGGTCGATGCTGCGATACCTGTTCTGAGCGGCTCAACGTCCATCGGTATTAATCCCATTAACTGGCAGATAGATGCTACGCCGGCGACTTATGTTTTTGATTTCGGTGGCGAGAGCGATACGCTAACGGCTACGCTAGATACCCTCACGCACCTAACACTCATTAGCGGCTATGATGGCCTCTGTCCGCAAGTTCCTTTCCAAGGTCGCGAAGGCAATTATCATTGTCTGGAGATTCCTTTGTATTACCGCTCTCTGAGGGAGAATATCGCTCTACGCATAGTAGGTAATACCTCTGTAAATCATTAAGGAATATCTAATCAATATCTAAGGAATATATAACCTTTTCAACGTCCTGTATTATATACATAGTATATAATACTATAGCTGTTTGGATAGAATCCAAACGAAACAAACGGAGAAAAAATGACATGAGAATTGTGAGAAAAGTGAGAATTCTTAGCCGCAAGGGCACGATATTTTCTCAGATTTCTCACTTTTCTTAGTGCAAAAATTTGTTATGACGTCATGACGAGATGACGAAGGGAAAGGGAAGCGCGAGACTTTGAGGGTCTCGCGCTTGGGTTGTTCAGTGAAATAGCACCGTGGAAGTGAACAGATAGTTGTCAAAATTATTTCTTTGGTTTAGCAAATGGGTCTAAAAGTCTTTGCTTGTATTCGCTTTGCTCATCCGTGCCAGTTTCGGTATAACCATCATATAAATAACTATAATAATATTTGCGGGTGTCTTTATATAGTTTCCGCTTGGACAGTATATTGTATTGTAAATAGAAACAATTCGAAACATCAAACGTGTAGTACCGATCATAAACTTTTACGGGGTAATTCGGCTTATAATCTTTACTATCATCAGATGTCAAATTTTGGCATGGTTTTGTACGTTCAAGATACGTAAAGGCGAAAGGTTCTGCATAGTTTGTAATTTTAGAGATATAAAAAGTATTTTTAATAACCTGCTCTTGAGATGATTTGCCTATTGTATATGTTACATAATTAGTAAAGTTAAGCGGACTATTTGTTTCATCAAATTCAAGAGATGCTTTCTCTTCCGGATAGCGATCCAAATCACAATTAAGGAGAATACTCTCACTTATAGAATACTCAATAACTATCTTTGATGATTTCGGAGGGATTGCCAATATCTTTTGTTCTTTAATTGCAGAAGAAACTGTTCGACTTGTTGCTAATGAATTGGCTACTGCAGTAGTATAAACTATGCCATAAGATTCGGTGACATTTGCAGAAGCTGTTGTTAAAATAGGGTCGTGCTCGGTTACAGGAAGAGTTCCATAATTTCCAAGATAGGTAGCGCTTGCTCCATAAGTTCTATTTTTACTTCTAGAAGCAGAGGCTGAAGTAGTTGTTTCGACAGAAGTACTTACGGTTCTTGCTTCAGCCCACTCACGCTCTTTATAATAATCATTAGCAATATTATTGCGAATAAAGAATGATTTGCTCAAATCAACGTACATGATTTCGTCAGTTTTATTAAATATAGAGAAACTAGCGTCTCCACCATTTGCCCAAAACGAATAGTAAATAGAGCAATATTCATCTTCATAAAGCAAGCCTTTATCCGCTGCTTTGATTCTTTCTGATTGAGATTTTGTTTCAAACACTTGTACATAGTTGTACAATTGAGAACAAGAATTTAAGCATAACGCTACTAGCAGTAGCCATAGATAATTGTGTTTCATGTCGGTTAATATTTTGTTAGTTTATAGATTACATATGTCATTTACAAAAAGTGTGAACCTCTGTTCTATTGGTTCTTCCGGGCTTGGACTCCCTTACCATCCAATATGTGCAGAAAGCTCACACTCGTAGTGTAAGCATTCGCATTATTTCGGAATGGTAATTTCAAAGTGTCCAAGTTTGAAAGAAACCTAATAAGCAAACGCTTCGTTATTTTAATATGTCAGCGCAACGCTTTGCGCTTTGGGTTGATCGGTCAAACTTGGCCGATAGATGATTTATGTGGAGTATAGCGGACTCGAACCGCTCACCTCGACACTGCCAGTGTCGCGCTCTAGCCAGATGAGCTAATACCCCTCGCTTAAGCTAAGGCTCGCACGACTTCGCGATTGCATCGCTCGTGGGGTGCTACGCCTTGCTCTACGCTCTTCGGTCGGAATATCGTTATACTAGCATTCCTCCCGAGGAAATTAATAATATTTAAGGTACACACACGCACGAGCGTGCGCGTACCTTATTTAGAATAGATTAGACTACTCCGCTGAAGCCCATGAAGGCCATGGCGAGGAGGCCGGCGGTGAGGAGGGCGATAGGTGTGCCCTTCATCGCTTCGGGCACTTTGGCGAGGGCTAATTGCTCGCGGATACCTGCGAAGAGGATGAGTGCGAGACCGAAGCCAAGTGCGGTTGCGAAAGCGAAGAGTGTGCCGGTCAACATGCCGTGCTCAGCGCCAAGCGGCAGTTTCTCTGTGCCGTTAGCTACGAGAATAGCCACACCGAGAATACAGCAGTTAGTGGTGATCAGCGGCAGGAAGACACCGAGTGCCTGATAAAGCGACGGACTGATCTTCTTCAGGATGATCTCGATCATCTGCACGAGGGCAGCGATGATGAGGATGAAGAGGATGGTCTGGAGGAACTCGAGTCCCCATGCTACGAGTAACATCTGCAGCAGATAGGTAACAACCGTTGCCAAGGTGAGGACGAAAACCACAGCGGCACTCATACCCATGGCGGTGTCGATTTTCTTGCTGACGCCGAGGAACGGGCATATACCCAAGAACTGGCTCAATACGATATTATTAACAAATATCGCAGAGATGAAAATCAAAAAGTATACCATAATTATTTCTTCTGTAATTTGTTAATAATAACCATCAAGTAAGCGAGGGCAATAAATGCACCCGGGGCGAGTACGAATACCAGTGCGCCGTAGTTATCCGGGAAGAGGTGAACACCGAAGCAAGCACCTGTTCCGAGCAGTTCGCGTACTGCACCGAGGATTGTCAGGGCGAGGGTGAAACCAAGACCCATACCGATGCCGTCAAGTGCGCTGAGGCCAACGCTGTTCTTCGCTGCAAACGCTTCTGCGCGACCGAGGACGATACAGTTCACTACGATCAGCGGGATAAACAAGCCCAGCACGTCATAGATAGCCGGCAGGTAAGCCTGCATCAGCAGTTGAACCATCGTCACGAAGGTAGCGATCACGACGATGAACGCCGGAATACGTACTTTGTCTGGGATGAGGTTCTTGAGGAGCGAGATCACTACGTTCGAGCAGATGAGCACGAACATGGTTGCCAAGCCCATCGACATACCGTTGATGGCACTGGTGGTTGTGGCCAGCGTCGGACACATACCGAGTACGAGGACGAATGTCGGGTTCTCTTTGAGAATACCGTTCGTCAAAACTTTCATTCCATTACTCATGACTTACCTCCGTTTCTGTTTCATTTTCGTCTTTGTTGAGTTGGCTGGCGCCTGTGTGCGCCTCTGCGCCGAACTGCTCTGCATAAGCCTGGTTGACGGCCTTGAGGAACGCGCGGCTGGAGATCGTAGCGGCTGTGATAGCATCTACGTCACCTCCGTCTTTTGATACGGTCAACTTACCGCCCTTACGACCGATGATGTTCTGACCGGGTTTCTCGGCGTTCTTGAACCAATGCGTCATGTGCGAACCCAGACCCGGAGTCTCCTGGTGCTCCAGGATCTCGTAGCCGAGGATGTTGCCTTCATTGTCGAAGCCGACCATTACACGGAACTGACCACCGAAACCGTCCACTGCGGTCTCGACTGCAAAACCTTCCTGACCGTTCAGTACGGCGAGTTTGGCAGCCTCTTGTTTAGCACGTTTCTGTGCGTTGATGTTCTCCAGCGTCAAGATATAAACGCCGGCGAGGGCAGCGGCAGCAACCATCGCAATGATGGTCAGGCTGAGTGCCATGTTCTTAAATGAACTTTGTAACTTTTCCATAACTGTCCTCCTTATTTTTTCTTCTCGCCGAAACGTTGCGGACGAATCTTGTTCAACAATGGAACGCAAGCGTTCATGATCAGGATAGCGAAGGACATACCTTCTGGATAAGCGCCCCAGGTACGGATCACCATCATGATGAAGCCGATACCGATACCGAAGATGATCTTACCCCACGCGCTCATCGGGCTGGTGACGTAGTCGGTTGCCATGAAGAAGGCACCGAGCATCAGACCACCGGAGAGGAGCTCGTAAGCTACGTATTGACCTGCACCCATACCTTCCGGAGCACCGATCCATGCGAAGAGAGCCACGGTAGCGATGATGGATACCGGGATATGCCAAGTGATGACGCGTGTGCAGATAAGGAAAAGACCACCGATGATAAGTGCGAGTGCACAAACCTCACCGAGCGAACCGCCCATGACACCTAAGAATGCATCTTTGAGTGCAGGCAGTTGGTCCATCGCGCTCAGGTCACCTGTCTTAGCGATATGCTTGAGGTAATAGAGCGGGGTAGCACCTGTCTCTGCGTCAAGATAACTGGTCGCAAAACCTTGCGGTGTCGGCCAAGTGGTCATCTGCGCAGGGAACGAAATGAGCAGGAAGACACGTCCTACCAAGGCAGGGTTGAATGGGTTTTGTCCCAGACCGCCGAAGGACATCTTACCTACACCGATGGCTACTACTGCACCGATGAGAACGATCCACCAGTCGAGACTCGACGGGAGGTTGAAGGCGAGCAGCAGACCGGTAAGTACCGCTGACAAGTCGCCGATAGTTTGTTTTTGCTCTTTGAGCAAGAAACGGCTGATACACCATTCGGTCAGCACACAAGCACAAACCGAGATAGCCGCCGTGATGAGTGCTCCCCAGCCGAACTCGAACACCGATACCACATAAGCGGGTAGCAGCGCGAGAATGACGAGTAACATGTTCCTGCGAACACTGTCACCGCTATGCGCGTGAGGAGCCGGAGCAACAATAAAATTTTTCATTTTATATTTGACATTTTACATTTGACATTTTATTTTTTCTCGGCAGCTGCAGCAGCGGCACGTTCACGGAGGATAGCTCCGACCTTGGCTTTGGCAGGACGGATACCGTCGAGCAGACGACGATGCGCAGGACATGCGAAGACACAGCAACCGCAGTCGATGCAGTCCATCACGTCATGTTTCTCGCAGTCTTCCCACATCTCGAGTTGGCTCATTCGCTGCAACAGATACGGCTCAAGACCCATCGGACAAGCCTGTACGCACTTACCGCAACGGATACAGTTCTCTTCTTCCGGACGGATAGACTCTTCTTCGGAGAGGAACAGCAGACCGCTCAAACGTTTGTTAGCCGGCATGTTCTCGATATGATCCATCGCACGACCCATCATTGGACCACCTCCGATGATTTTTCCTGTATTTACAGGAACACCGCCTGCCAGCGCAATCACTTCCTCGATCGGCGTACCGAAACGAACAGAGTAGTTACCCGGTTTAGCGACGTGTTTACCTGTGACGGTCATCACGCGGCTGATGAGCGGTTTGTTCTTCTGAACAGCCTCGTATACAGCGAAGATAGTAGCTACGTTATCCACTACAGCGCCCACTTCGATAGGCAGCGCACCGCTCGGTACCTGACGACCGATACAAGCGTCAATGAGTTGTTTCTCACCACCTTGCGGATATTTGAGTTTGAGAGGTTGTACTTCGATACCCAGGCTGGTGTTCGCCAACTTGGTCATATGCTCGATAGCATCTTTCTTGTTGTTCTCGATACCGATGATCGCGCGATCCACGCCGAGGGCTTTCTTGAGGATCTGAATACCGATGATGATCTCCTCGCCATGCTCGAGCATCAACTGATGGTCGCAAGTCAAGTACGGTTCGCACTCTACTCCGTTGACAATCAGTACTTCTGCTTTCTTACCGGGAGGCGGTAACAGCTTCACGTGCGTCGGGAAACAAGCGCCGCCGAGACCTACGATACCGGCAGCTGCTATCTTGTCGATGATAGCCTTCGGCTCCAAGGTACACTGATGCTTCAGTTCCGGCGTGCGGTCGATCTCCGGTGCCCAAACGTCACCTTCTACATCGATGAAGATAGCCTGACCCGGGGCACCCCATGCGTCGGTCCATTCACCGATTTTTGTCACTGTTCCACTTACCGGCGAACAGATGTTCGCACTCACGAATCCGCCGGCTTTAGCCAGCAGTTCGCCTACTTTTACTTTCGCTCCGACTTCCACTACAGCCTGCGTCGGTGCACCGATATGTTGCACGAGCGGAATGATAGCCTGCTTAGGCAGCGGGCACTCCGTGATAGGCTGGTGTGCGGAGAATTGTTTGTTGTCTTGCGGATGAACTCCGCCTATTCTAAATGTTCTCATAATGCTTACCTTTTTAACGGATTCCAAGCGCCAACGGGAATACGGCTCTTGGCGTTGCTAAAGCCTTGATTTTCTCTGCGATTACAGGATCGAAGCCTTTCTTCTCTCCGCCTTCAGCCGCAGGTGCCGCGGTAGCCTCGTCCGCCGGAACGAGAATGAGTTTTACTTGCTCCATGGTCGGTTCACCGCCTACAGGGCAGGCCAGACCATCGATACCGTTTGCCTTGACACACGCTTCCGCGAAGTTACGGCAACCGGCGAAGCCACATCCGCCGCAGTTAGCACCCGGTAACACAGCCGTCACAAGGTCAATGCGCGGATCTTCTTCCACTTTGAAGTACAGGCTGACCACATACAGCAGACAAGCTGCCAAGAAGGCGATCACACCCAACACTCCCATCGAAATCAGAATTAAATTCATGTTGTTTGTTATTTAAAAGTTAATCTAATTTTCTTGCTGTAAAATTAAACTGTTTCTGCAGCCGATGCTTGAAGACACTGAGGCCGATGTAGTAGAGCGCAATGCCGCAGAGGGATAGTGTTCCAACGACCGCCTCGCTCCATTCGGTAGCAAAATCCAGGAGGACGATGGTGCCTAACATCACGATAAACGGCAGAATATAAGCCAGTAACACCGCTTTCCACGCCAGCCGCTCGCGCACTTCCACTTCTACGCGGTCACCCACTTTCATCGGCTCCAGACAAACGACGTCCATCTCTTTTTGCTGGCTCTCCGATGACATGCACATACTGCGTGCTTTGCACGCCGAACAAGCACTCGTCTGCACGATCTCCACATGCGCGGTTTTGCCGTCCGTGCTCAGTACTATTCCTTCATGTCGTATCAGTTCGTCCATAACCATACTTAAAGCGAGCGCAAAGGTACGAATAAAATTTCACATATGCAAGCGCGCGCGTTCTTTTTTCAAAAAATTACACCTTTTTTGTCAAAAAAATCACTTCTCTCCACTTTCTACTTTCCACTTTCAACATTTTTTATTACCTTTGCACCCAAATTGTGTTATTATGCCTAGAACTGCAAATAAATCTGGAAATAGCGTTTCCGACCGAAGTGCCGAAAGAGCCATTCGCGTTGAGAAACCAAGTTGGTGGGAGGCCGTCAAACAGTTCTTCCAAGCCCGCGAGACGCGTATGGTCTTGGGAATACTGTTGTTGGCTTTTTCGATCATCGCCATATTGGCCTATGTCAGTTATCTGTTCACCGGAACGTACGATCAATCGGTCCTGTCGCTGGGTCATGCGGACCGCGTAGCCAACCGCGAGACAGTGCGGAATATCCTCGGTCTGCCGGGTGCTCACTTGGCACGTTTTCTTATTGACGGAAGTTTTGGTTTTGTGTCCATCCTGATGGTTGGTCTCTTGGGTGTGTACGGCCTAAGGTTGATGCATGTGTTCAAGGACATCAAAGCCATCAAATGGTTCTGTTGCTGTACGTTCTGGGTGCTCTGGGGCGCTATCGTACTGGGTTTTGCCCAGCAGATGACCCATCTGGGCGTGTACAGTTGGGGCGGTGCGTTCGGCGCTTGGGCCGCCCAATGGCTCTCGAGTTACGTGGCTACAGTAGGAACGATCATCCTGCTGGTTCTCACGCTCGTCATCTTCCTTGTTGTGACCGATCCGCGTTTCATCGACCGCTGCAAGGCCTTCGGCGAGTGGTGTAAAAAGCTCTTTACCCGGAAACCTAAGGAGCCCAAGACCCCTGGTGACGAAATCACCATCGATATTCCTATCGAAGCAGAACCTCAACCCTCTGATAATTCCGAAGAGGTAACCTTCACTATCGAACCGATAGCAGAGGAGTCCGAACCGGAGCCGGAGCCCGGAGCGTCTCCCCAAAGTAATGGGGAGAGCGGCCTCCGCCTAGAGGGGGCATCGCCTACATTAGATGAAAAGAACGAACCCTTAGGTGACGAGCCTCTGCCCATAGAAGAACCGGAGACGACGGAAGATCCAGACTTGGAGATCGAAGATGTTGTCGAAGATGAGCTTTACACCAAAGACCCTGACAAACTGCTCGAGAAACTGGGTCCGTACGACCCGCGCAAAGATCTGGAGTTTTTTAAGTTCCCGAGTCTGAACCTGCTCAAGGTCTATGACAACGAGGCTGCGCCTATCATCGACGAAGAGGAACAACGCGCCAACGGCGCACGTATCGTGACAACGCTGCGTAACTACGGCATCGAAATCGAGTCGATTAAGGCGACCGTCGGTCCAACTGTCACGCTCTATGAGATCGTGCCGAAAGCCGGTGTGCGTGTAGCGCGTATCCAGCAGTTGGAGAACGATATCATGTTGTCGCTCTCTGCGACCGGTATCCGTATCATTGCCCCGATGCCGGGTAAAGGAACGGTGGGTATCGAAGTGCCGAACGAGAAGCCGCAAGTGGTATCTATGCACTCCGTGATAGCCTCCAAACGTTTCCAGGAAGAGAACAAAATGCGCTTGCCGATTGCTTACGGACGAACCATCACCAACGAGGTCTTTATGTTCGACCTCGCCAAGACCCCGCACCTCCTTGTGGCAGGTGCGACAGGTACCGGTAAATCCGTAGCTATCAACGCCATCATCACGTCCCTGTTGTACAAGAAACACCCGGCAGAGTTGAAGCTCGTTATGGTGGATCCGAAGATGGTGGAGTTCGCGCCGTATAAACCGCTGCTCAAACACTATCTGGCCGCGATGCCGGACACCGATCCCGAGCAGATCGTCATCACGGATTGCGACCGTGTCATCAATACGCTCAACTCGCTCGTCATCGAGATGGAGAACCGCTACAAACTGCTGATGGACGCCGGTGTGCGTAACCTCGAGGACTACAACGATAAGTTCGTTCGTCGTCGCCTCAACCCCAATAAATTGGTAGCCGACAGCCTGCATCACCAGTACCTGCCTTATATCGTCATCATCATCGACGAGTACGGCGATTTCATCATGCAGGCCGGCAAACAGGTCGAGACGCCTATCGCACGTATCACGCAGAAAGCGCGTGCGGTCGGCATGCACATGGTTTTGGCTACCCAACGGCCCTCAGTCAACATCGTCACGGGTGTCATCAAAGCCAATATCCCGACTCGTATCGCCTTACGCACGCAGAGTGTCATCGACTCGCGTACCGTGCTCGACGCCAAGGGTGCGGAGCAACTCATCGGTCGCGGTGACTCGCTCTATGCCGGTAACGCATCCATCACCCGTGTACAATGTGCGTTCGTGGATACGCCGGAGGTGGACGAGATCGTCAAGCATATCGCCAAGCAGCAACGTTATACTGAGCCGTATCAGTTGCCTGAATATGTCGGCGAAGGCGGTGAAGGCGATGCACTCGCACCGGGTAGCGTAGATATGAAACGTCTCGATCCGATGTTTGCAGACGTAGCCCGTTACGTAGTAACGAAGCAAGAAGGTTCTACTTCGCGCCTCCAGCGTGCGTTCGAGATAGGTTATAACCGTGCGGGTAAACTCTCTGACCAACTCGAGGCGGCTGGTATTGTAGGTCCGAACAAAGGACCGAAGGGTCGTGACGTGCTCATCACCGACCTTGATGCACTCGAACGCCTGCTCGAAGAGCTGGGCGTCAAGTAGGCAAAACACGCTAACGAGACGCTAACGAGACGCAATCGAATCGGGGGTAAATGCAGGTTAAATGCTATATAAATGCTTATTAGAATGGGTTTGATACTAACCATACTAACCATCCTTAGTTCGTTCCTAACGAACCTGGAGACGAAGACCTTGCAATCGGATTTTACCATCACGGTAGCCGAAGAGGTCAATGCCCCGATGAACTATCCGGGTCAACTGACCATGCACGGCCAGTGCTTTGTGCTGGAGATGTTCAATATCAATGCTGCCTATGACGGTAAGACCCTCTACATGTATTCACCGCAGACCGACGAACTGACGCTGACGAACCCTACCGAGCAAGAACTGCTTGAGGCAAATCCTTTCCTTTATGCCAAAGCGCTCGTGGACGTTTGTAACATCGTAGAACGTGCCAGCAGCGACGGCCAAGAGACCATCGTGACTCTCACTCCCAAGGATCAGTCCATCGGCATCAACCGCTTCACACTGCGTGTGCGGAACGCCGACCTGATGCCGCTACTCGTGGAGATCAAAGAGGGCAAGAAAATATCGACGCTCAAACTCAAAGAACCAACATTTATAACAACCCCACAAGAATATGTATTGACTCCTGACAAGGATACGTACATCAATGACATGCGCTTATGAAAGTTAAATGCTTAATTATCGGCTCCGGCCCTGCCGGTTACACGGCCGCTATATATGCTTCCCGTGCGAACCTCGCACCTGTGCTTATCGAAGGTCCTCAATTGGGAGGCCAACTGACGACCACGACCGAAGTGGAGAACTTCCCCGGGTATCCGGACGGCGTAGAACCCTTCACAATGATGGATGACATGCGTCGTCAGGCCGAGCGTTTCGGTACCCAGTTCGTCTCCGGCATCGTGACCAAAGTGGACTTCTCTGTAAGCCCGAAGAAAGTGATCGTCGAGGACGAGATCGAATACGAAGCCGACGCGGTCATCATCGCTACCGGTGCGTCTGCCAAGTACCTTGGCCTCGAATCCGAGCGCACCTATCGCGGTCGCGGCGTGAGTGCGTGTGCTACTTGTGACGGTTTCTTCTATCGCAAGAAGACCGTAGCTGTTGTCGGCGGTGGAGATACGGCCTGCGAAGAAGCTTCGTACCTGGCCGGTCTTTGCGAAAAAGTGTATATGATCGTTCGCAAACCTTTCCTGCGTGCATCGGCCGTGATGCAAGATCGCGTGCTCAATAATCCCAAGATCGAAGTGCTCTTTGAGCATAACACACTCCAACTGACGGGTGAAGGCAAGGTACAAGGCGCGGACCTCATATACCGCAAAGGCGAACCCGACGAGGAACAACGTCATATTGCTATCGACGGTTTCTTCTTGGCTATCGGCCATCACCCCAATACCGAGCTCTTCAAGGACTATCTCAAGCGCGATGCAGAGGGTTATATCCTCGTAGACGGAGACAGTCCGCGCACAAACGTGCCGGGTGTGTTCGCCGCCGGTGACTGTGCCGACCCGCATTATCGTCAGGCCATCGTGGCAGCCGGTTCGGGTGCGAAAGCCGCTATCGAAGCAGACAAATACATCAAATCGTTATAAGGATGAAAAAATCGATCCTGTTCTTCCTTTCTGTCACACTCTTCGGTCTGATTTCCTGCACACCGGAGAAAGTCATTCATCAGGTAGGTACAGTAGAGAGAGACACGCTTTGCGGCGTGCCTTGTCGTGTCTATCTGCCGCATGAGTACGCCAAACGGGCCAACAAAGAACTCTTTCCTGTTCTTTACCTCCAGCATGGTATGTGGGGCAATGAGAACGATTGGGTAGAGAAGGGCGCTTTATTGCCCATCATGGACTCGTTGTTACGTCTGGACGAAGTAAAGGAGATGGTCGTTATTATGCCCGATAACTGTCCGAGCAGACCGACTTACGAAGAGGAATTGGCCAACGCGACGACCGGTGAATGGGAGGCTAACTTCGCAGCGTTTATGACGGAAGCGGAGAGTAAGTACAGCATCAGTGCGAACCCTGAGCAACGGGCTATTGCCGGTCTGTCTATGGGCGGCTATCACACGATGCGCGTCAGTTCGGTACTCAACGGCCAGTTTGCCTATGTGGGTATGTTCTCCGCCGCAACTTTCGTGCATCAGGCGCCCACGAGACCCAAACTCTTCTGGCTTGCTATCGGCAACGAGGACTTTCTTTATGACTCCTTCCAAGCCTATCGCAAATGGTTGGACGAGAACCATTACGAATATACCTATTACGAGAGTGTCGGCGGCCACACATGGCCCAACTGGCAGGATTATATCACGCGTTTCCTGCCCAAGCTCTTCCACTAAGTTAACAAACATCATTTATCATATCTATGAACAACAAACTTTTACTCTTTGGCGCAGTAGTTTTCTTACTTACTGCCTGTGGCGGGGATATTCCCCAAGTCGTACAGACATCGTATGAAACCATGACGATCAGCAAAAGCGACATCTCGGTGCCGCTGAAGTTCAGTGCTACCCTCAAAGGTACTGCCGACGTAACCATCACTCCGCAGATCAGCGGTCAGTTGATGGAGGTGTGTATCACCGAAGGTCAGCAGGTCAAGAAAGGCGACGTGCTCTTCCGTATCGATAGCCGTGATGCACAACTCGAACTCGAGTCCGCTGAGGCTAATCTGTTGGCTGCTGAGGCACAAGAGAGTAGTGCGCTGTTGGAGTATGAGAGCAACAAAAACCTGTACGAGAAAAAGATCGTAAGTAAGTACGTGCTCGATAACGCAGAGAACCAATACAAGCAAGCCAAGGCTTCTGCGGCGCAGTATAGAGCAACGGCTAACCGCGCTCGCGTCAACCTCGGTTACTGTACCATCACGGCTCCGGTATCCGGCGTCATCGGTTCGATACCTGTCTATGCCGGTGACCAGGTTTCGTCCGGCACGTATCTGACGATGGTCAGTGGTAACGCGAAGATGTACGCGGAGTTCTCCGTAAGCGAGTCGATCCTGGCGGAGCGTACAGAGGAAGAAGCCAAAAATTCCGAGAAGATGTTAGCCGCTATGCCGGATGTGAGCTTTCTCTTCAAGAACGGCGATGCGTATTCGATGAAAGGTCGTATCACCAGTATCACCGGTACGGTGGATCGTACGACAGGTGCGCTGACTTGCAAGGCTACGTTCCCCAACCCTAACGGAGTGCTCTATTCCGGTGTCCAGGGTACAGTCGTTATTCCGATTGACGTCAGAGACGTGATGGTTGTTCCGCAGAACGCGATCGTGAAGTTGCAGAACAAATCGCTGGCGTACAAAGTAGGCCCGGACAGCTGTGTCACCAGTGTCATTGTCAAAACCGCAAACATCAGTTCCGACCGTGACTTAGTCGTGACCGAAGGTCTGGAAGTAGGTGACGAAATTGTTACCGTAGGCGCGAATAACTTGGTTGAAGGACAAAGAGTGATTTTCTGATATGAAAGAGAATATTTTCATCAAGCGAAGCGTGATGGCAATATCCATTGCCCTTGTCATCATGCTCGTCGGATATATCAGCCTCAACACCTTGCCGGTTGAGCAATATCCGAATATCGCACCGCCGACCGTGGAAGTGACGACTTCCTACTCGGGCGCGGACGCCAATACGTGTATGACCTCTGTCATCCGACCGCTGGAAGAGCAGATCAACGGTGTGCAGGACATGACCTACATGACCGCTACCGCCTCTTCAACGGGTGACGTAACGATCATGGTCTATTTCAAGCAAGGTACTGATCCCGATATGGCAACCGTCAACGTGCAGAACCGCGTCTCGCAGGCTGAGTCTTTGCTTCCGAGTGATGTACTGCAGACAGGTGTGACCGTGACCAAACGACAGAATAGTATCCTGCAGATCGCCGGTCTCAAATCGAAGGACGGCAAGTACGACGCAGACTTCATCTCGAACTATATCGACATCAACGTCAAGCCTCGACTGCTTCGTATATCAGGCGTAGGTAACGTCAGCAACTTGGGTAACACCTACGCCCTGCGTGTATGGTTGAAACCCGACGTGATGGCACAGTACGGACTCGAACCGGACGACGTCTCTTCTGCTATTCAGGCGCAGAGTTTCGTGACTTCTACCGGTACGCTTGGTCAGCAGTCTGAGAATGCATACCAGTACCCGATGGAGTACAAAGGTACGCTCAAGTCCATCGAGGAGTTTGAGAATATCGTTCTTCGTACGCAGGATAATAGTAACGTCCTCTACCTGCGCGATGTAGCTACGATAGAGATCGGTGCAAAGGCCTACACCATGACCTCTGACATGGACGGTATGCCCGGTGTGTTCTATCTCATTAATCAGTCGCCGGGAGCGAATGCTACTCTGGTTAACCAGGAGATTAATGAGCTCTACGAAAGTCTCAAACCGAGTCTGCCGGCCGGCCTGGAGTTTGTGATCCTCGAGACCAGCGATGACTTCCTCTATGCCGCTATCCACAACGTTGTCGAGACCCTTATCATCGCCATCCTTCTGGTGATTCTGGTCGTTTATTTCTTCTTGCAGAACTGGAAAGCAACCCTTATCCCGTCTATCTCTATCATCGTGTCCTTGCTCGGTACGTTTGCGATCGTGCAACTGGCTGGTTTCTCCCTTAATATCATCACGCTCTTCGGTCTGGTGCTCGCCATCGGTACGGTCGTCGATGATGCTATCGTTGTCGTTGAGGCCGTGATGGCCAAACTGGAGACAGGTAAGATGCAAGGTTCGCCCAAGGACAAAGCGGCACAGGCTACCCGCGAGGCGCTGAGCGAAGTGTCTGTAGCTGTCATCTCGTGTACGCTTGTCTTCATGGCGGTGTTTATCCCTGTGACCTTCATGAGCGGAACGTCCGGTACGTTCTTCACCCAGTTCGGTGTGACCCTCGCCGGTTCGGTAGGCCTCTCTTGTGTCTGCGCGCTCGTGCTCTGTCCGGCACTCTGTGCCATCCTGATGCGTCCCAACGAGGAGGCGGCTGAGGGTAAGAAATGGAAGGGTATTGACTACTATACTAAGATCGCTTATGAAGCCAGTTACAATGCCATCCTGAACAAATACCAAGGCGCGGTGCAGAAATACCTCAAGCGTCCGGCTTTGTCCTTTGCGTTGTTAGCCGGCGCCATCGTGCTGTTCGTGCTCTTCATGAAGATCCTGCCTTCGGGACTTGTTCCCCAGGAAGACCAAGGTGTGATCATGTGTGAGGTACGTATGCCGGAAGGCTCGACCCTCCATGAGAACGTGGAGATCATGAAGCAGGTGGAAGAAAAAGTGAAAGCGATACCGGAGTTGGAGAGTTACGGTCTGGTAAGCGGATATGGTCTTATCTCGTCCAACGGATCGAGTTATGCATCGCTCATCATTCGTCTCAAGAACTGGGACGACCGTAAGGGTAACGAGCATTATATCGACAATGTCATGTATCGTTTCTACTTTGACTGCTTGTCTATTAAGAACGCACAGGTGTTGCCCTTCCAGATGCCGCAGATTCCAGGATACGGTACGTCCAACTCGATTGACCTGCAGGTGCAGGATAAGAGCGACGGCGACTTCTCTGATTTCGGAAACAAGACCAATGCGCTCATGGTCAAACTGATGGAGCGTCCGGAGATCGCCAGCGCGATGTCCACCTTCTCGGAGCGTTTCCCAAAATACAAAGTGCATGTCGATCCTGTGCAGTGCGAGCGTGCCGGAACAACGGCTAAGTCGGTGCTCAACACCCTCGGCGCGTACTGCGGCGGTTCGTATGTAGGTAACTTCAACCAGTTCAGTAAGGTCTATAATATCATGGTCGGTGCGGCGCCCGAATACCGTCTCGATCCGTCCTCGCTGAACAATATGTATATCAAGGTAGCAAACAATAAGATGGCACCGCTCTCGCAGTTCGTGACGCTCGAAGAGATCGTCGGCTCGTCTTCACAGAACCACTTCAACCTCTTCCAATCGATCTCCTGCTCCGTAACGGCGGCGAGCGGTTACTCGGAGGCGCAGGCGCAACAAGCTATCGCCGAGGTCTTTAAAGACAATATGCCGTCGTACTGCTCCTATGAATACGGCTCGATGTCGCGTGAGGTGGCTTCTAGTACGAAGAGTAATACGACGCTTATTATCTATTTGATATGCGTCATCTTGATCTACCTCATCCTCGGTTCGCTCTATAACTCGTGGCTCACCCCGTTTGCGGTCCTTTTGTCCGTTCCGTTCGGTTTGATGGGTTCGTTCCTCTTCTCGTATATTGGTAACAAATTGGGCTATCCGGGAATGGAGAACAACGTCTATCTGCAGACCGGTGTGATCATGTTGATCGGTCTGCTTGCTAAGACGGCCATCCTTATTACTGAGTTCGCAAGCGAGCGACGCAAACAAGGACTCTCTATTGTAGATGCTGCATTCGAGGCATGTAAAGAACGTCTGCGTCCGATCCTCATGACCGTCATCACCATGATCGCCGGTATGATTCCGTTGATTATAGAAGGCGGAGCCGGTGCGAATGGTAACCGTGCGTTGGCACTTGGTGTCGTAGGAGGTATGTCTGTCGGTACACTCGCATTGCTGTTTGTGACACCGGCCTTCTTCATCATCTTCCAGACACTCGAAGAGAAAGTCAACGGCAGCCCGGTACAAGAAAGAAAGGAGGAAACGAAATGAGAAAGTATATCTATATAGTTTTAGCCGCTTTGGTACTGAGTTCTTGCGGCGTATATAAAAAGTACAAATCGCAGAACGAAGCACCGCAGGACCTCTTCGGTTTGGGTGACTCGATCGCTCAGGTGGCATTGAACGACTCTTCCATTGCCTCGATCTCGTGGCGGGAGTTCTTTACGGACCCCTTGCTCCAAAACCTCATCGACTCGGCGCTTGTTCGTAACACGGACTTAGAGGAAGCGCGTATTGCGGTAGAGCAGGCGCAGGCTTCGCTCAAAGCCGCCAAGTTGGCGTACCTGCCTTCGCTCAGCTTGAATCCGCAGGCGAGCATCTCTACGAAGATGTTCGGCACCGCCGGTAGCGGCACGGGTTTGGGCTATTCCTATAACCTTCCGCTCCAACTCGATTGGAACATCGGCATATCCGGTTCGGTAACTGTTAATAAACGCAAAGCAAAGGCTGTTTTGGAACAAGCGCAGGCATCCCGCCAAGCGACACAAGCTAACATCATCGCGACCGTTGCGCAGTATTATTTCCAACTGCTCATGCTCGATAAAGAACTTGAGGTGCTCATCCAAACGGACAGTCTCTGGAACGAGTCTTTAGAGACAGAGAAAGCTTTGTGGGAAAACGGTCAGGCATACTCGACGGCAGTCAACCAGATGGAGAGTTCGTGTATGGACGTCAAGCTTCAGATCTTTGATACCCAACGGAGTATTCTCTCGGCAGAGAACGCAATGTGTCGGTTGCTACGCATGACGCCGCAACCTATTGCACGCCATAAATGGGGCGAATATCGTCTGCCGGAGCGTTTCGGAACGGGCGTGCCCGCGACATTGCTGGAGAACCGTCCGGATATCAAGATGGCCGACCAAGCCTTGGCTGAGGCTTTCTATAACACGGCACTGGCCCGCTCGCAATTCTTCCCTTCGTTCTCGCTCCAAGGCATCCTCGGCTGGATAGGTGAGAGCGGCGCGGATCCGGGTGCTATGTTGCTCAAAGCATTGGCATCGCTGACGCAACCGATCTTCGCGCAAGGCAAACTGCAGGCACAACTCAAGATCGCCAAACTCAACCAGGAGGAGAAACTGGGTTCTTATGTCCAGACGGTCATTAATGCCGGCAACCAAGTCAACGAGGCACTCGCCGACTGCCAGGTGGCGAAGGATAAGGATCAACTCTACAAACGTCAGGTGGTCGTGCTGCAAGATGCGTATGACGGCACACACGAGTTGATGAACGCCGGTAAGGCCAGCTATATCGAGGTACTCACCGCACAGGAGTCGCTTCTCTCCGCCCAACTCAATGAGGCAGAGAACCTCTACGATGGCGCCAAAGCCCTCATCGGCCTTTATATCGCCCTTGGCGGTGCTATCCAATAAAAAACAACACGAGATATGAGAAAGTATCTGACCTGCATCCTGTTCGCCTTCGCGCTGGTCGCTTGTTCCCAAAACGAGTACCTGCAGTTGGCGCAAGACATCGCCCAAAGCGAGATGAAACATCATCCTCAGATGTGGACCTGTGATGGGGCATCCAAGCCCAAATGGGAATACACACCTACCTTGATGGGGCGGGCGTTTGTGGAGCTGTATGACGCTACGCACGACACCGCCTATCTTAATCACGCACAGCGTTTTGCGGACCAGTTTATCGGCGAAGACGGGACTATTCTGACCTATAAGAAGAGTCTTTATAACATGGACCGTATCCAGGGCGGTAACTTCCTCATCCTGTTGAATAAGATCAATCCGCAGCCGCAGTATGTGACGGCGATAGAGACGCTGCGCAACCAGCTACGAGAGCAACCCCGCACCACCGAAGGCGGGTTCTGGCATAAGCAGGTCTATGAGCACCAGATGTGGCTCGACGGACTGTTCACCGGCACCACTTTCTATGCCCGTTATGCGGCATGGAAACCTGAACCGGAGGCGTGGAGTGATGTTGCGCGCCAGTTCCTCATCGTCGATCAACACACCCGCAAAGCCAACGGACTCAACCACCACGGTTGGGACGAGAGTCGGCAGATGGCGTGGAGTAATCCCGAGACAGGCTGTAGCGCAGAGACCTGGGGACGCGCCGAAGGATGGTATGTCATGGCGCTCGTCGATGTGCTCGAATTGATGCCCACCGACCAGCTCGAACGCCCCGAACTCATCGCTATCCTTCATCGCGTCATAGACGCTCTCTTAACCGTTCAAGATCAAGAGACCGGGCTGTGGTATCAAGTGCCGGATAAGGGAGACCTAGAAGGCAATTACCTCGAATCAACCTGTTCTGCTATGTACGCCTATGCGATGGCTAAGGGCGTACGTATCGGCGTGCTTGACGAGCGTTATAAGATGGAAGCCAAGCGTGTACTCGATGGCCTCAAAGCCCATAAGATCGTGCGAAATGAAGACGGTACGCTCTCACTTATCGACTGCTGCGCAGTAGCCGGTCTTGGCGGAAACCCCTTCCGAGACGGCACCTATGACTATTATATCCATGAGCACATCCGCCCCGATGACCCCAAAGGCATCGCTCCGCTTATCTTAGCTTGCATCGAAGTTGCTAAAAATTGATAGGGATATAAATACAAAAAACGGCCTTTGCAGGTCGTTTTTTGTGGTGCCACCGAGAATCGAACTAGGGACACAAGGATTTTCAGTCCTTTGCTCTACCAACTGAGCTATGGCACCCGGAGCATTCTCCCGTCAATCGGGAGAAGCGGCCTCCGCCTAAGAGGGCAAAAAATGTCGCTCTTGACGAAAGCGACTGCAAAAGTACTGCTTTTTTTTGAATTGACCAAATTTTTTTGCATTTTTTTTGCATTTTTGCTAAAAAAGTAGTACTTTTGTGCCAAATTTGAATGAAAATGGAGCTAAAAGTGATTGCATACGCCCGAAACGGGCACACGGACAAGTTCGGAATACCTCGGCAGAGTAGGGAAGAAAGTCCGATCTTGACGCGTATTGTTTTTGAACCCGAATACCGTATTCCGGAAGCCTTGCGTGGCATCGAAGGATACAGTCATCTTTGGTTGCTCTGGGGATTCTCTGAAGTTGATTCTTGGAGTCCGACCGTTCGGCCGCCAAGACTGGGAGGCAACAAACGAATGGGCGTGTTTGCGACACGGAGTCCTTTTCGGCCTAATCCTATTGGATTAAGTAGCGTCAAATTGGTGGGGATAGAAGACGGCGAACTGATTGTCAGCGGGGCGGATGTGCTGGACGGCACACCGATCTATGATATCAAGCCATATCTGAGTTTTTCGGACAGTCATGAGGATGCCAAGAATGGCTTTGCGGATGAAACGAAGGAGCATAAATTAGAGGTTGTTTGGGAGGTTGAAAGGACTACAAAAACAGCTAAAAACCTCGAGCAAAGTCAAGGATTACCTCGTAATACCCTCGATGCAGTCTCGTATATACTCAGTCAAGACCCGCGTCCGGGCTATCAGGATGACCCTGAGCGGGAGTACAAACTGGACTATGCCGGATGGACTGTAACGTTTGTGGTAAACGGCCCAAAAGTGATCGTAAAAAAGATAGTGAAGATCTAATTTCGAAAGTTTTCAAAACCGGTGAAATAGATAAAAATATGAAAAAAAAATAAATTTTTATTCCGAAATACTTGCGTATGTCGGATTTTTTTTGTAATTTTGCGGTGCAAAATGGGAGTATCGCAAGCACGCTTGCATATAAATAACAATAAATCACGTAGTTGAACCATGAAAAGGAACATTTCATTTAGTATTTTACTGGCTTTCATGCTTGTTTTTTCGTGTGTAGGTACTTTACGCGCAAAGAATATAGGCGTACCTGCAGAGTGCGAAGATGTAATGTTGCAGGCTTTTTATTGGGACAGTTATAAAGATCAGTCTGGTTCTGACTCCAAATACGGCCGTACAAAATGGATCGATTTGTGGAGAGATTCGGCTATGATTAATGCGTATTTTGATCTCGTTTGGTTGCCGCCCAGCGCAAAAGCCGGAACAGACGGTGTGGGTTATAACCATAAGAAATTGAGCAATCAGACCAGTTCGTGGGGGACGAAAGGCAAGTTGGAGGAGTTGATCGCCGCTCTGCATGCCGGAAATACGAAAGTGCTGGCAGATATCGTGATCAATCACCGAGCAAACAAGAGCAATTGGTGCGATTTTGAGGCGGACGTTTTCGGTAAGGATACTTTCCAGTTGACCGAAGCGCATATTTGCAGCGACGATGAGTGTTTTACAACCTCAAGTTCTACTTGTTACGGCAGTGAGGTACATGGTGCCAAGGATACGGGTTCAAAGTTCGACGGTCTGCGTGACTTGGATCATACGAGCGAGTATGTACAGACTTGGGCGAAGGCTTATCTGAACTGGATGAAAGATACAATGAAGTATGACGGATTCCGTCACGATATGACGCTCGGTTTCCACGGCAGTTATCTGGGAATGTACAACGAGGCAAGCGAGCCCTATCTGTCGGTATCGGAGTTGTGGGAGGGCCTTACGCGTCAAAGACAGCACTTGACGGAGACGGATTCGAACACGATGATTTTTGACTTCCAGCAGAAGTACGAGTTGCATAAGGCCATCGTGAATGGCAATTATCAGTTGCTCAAGAAGAACATGAACTCCTTCCGTGGCGTAGGCCTGGAGCGATATGCAGTGACGTTCATCGATAACCACGACACGTTCGAGCGCGACGGATACGGCAACAACCAGTATGCCGGACAATACTGCGACTTGAACAAAGCTGATATCAAGGCGAAGATTCTGCAAGCCTATGCGTATATCCTGTCGATGCCGGGTGTGCCCTGCGTGTTCTGGCCGCATTGGAAGAAATATCAGAGCGAGATCAACAAGATGATTGAAGTGCGCAAGCAAGCCGGTATCCATTCGGAGTCGAAGGTGTTGGAAGAGACCAGCGGCAGTTATGCGTACAGCGGAACGATACAAGGTCATAAGAAGAAAGTGATTGTTCGTTTGGGTAAGAACCGCGACATGACCATTCCCGCAGGCTATTGGAAATGTGTGGACGGCGATCACTACACGATGTATATCGAGGTGGGCGAAGGCATTGATGAAGTGGAAATCGGAAAGCCGCAAGTGAAGGGACAGAAGTTCATTCAGGACGGCAAGTTGTTGATCCGTGTGGGCGATAAAGTGTATGACGTCCAAGGAAAAGTAGTGGAGTAAATAATTAAAAACTGATATTATGAGAAAGATTTTTGTATTTTTTGTGGCAGTGCTTTGTGCAACGGTGACGTTTGCACAGAGTTATGGAGTGTTGGTGAATGAAACCTGTTATTATCCGGGTACGTATGTGGGAGAAGATCCTTATGGCGGCGGTTACAAGCAGTATTTGGCGCATGTGCCGGTAGAGAATGGCGATGTCGTTCAGTTGTATGACGCAGTGAGTGAAGCTGCTTGGGCAGTCGATTTGGATGAGGCCTCGGTAAAGGGCTTTACTCGTGATGGCAAGAAGTATAATGTAACTACGTCGGGTTGTTTTGATTTCTATATCAAGCTGAAGTACGAGGAAGACAAACTGTATATCGGTCCGGGCTCTAACTGCGGTGAGTGTTTAGACCCTCACGGTCCGCTGCCTTATGCAGGATCGGCTCCGGCTCAGTGTCCGGATGTGATGCTCCAGGCTTTCTATTGGGATAGTTATAAAGATCAGGGTTACGGTCGTACCAAATGGATCGATCATATCAACGGTGTGAACAACACGAGTGCTACGGAGATCGGTGCATGGTTTGATCTTGTTTGGTTGCCGCCTATGTCTAAAGCGAGCGGCGGAACCGGCTATCACCCGACATGTTACAGCCGATTAGACAGTGACTGGGGAACAAAGGAGAAGTTGACATTGTTGATTCAATACTTGCATGCCAGCGGTGCAAAGGTGGTAGCGGATATGGTAGCCAACCATATCGAGGGTACTACCTGGTGTACGTTCCAGAAGATGAACTTCGGTGAGTACGGTACGTTTGAACCGACTGCGGCATGGATATGCAAGACGGACGAGATGAACTTCGATGAAGGTGCCGGTGAGTGCAAAGGTAAGGCTACGGGTGCTGCAGATGACGGATATGGCGATGAGGCGAACTATGCAGCAGCACGCGACTGGGATCATACGCAGCAACAGGTACGCGATATGTTCAAGGCCTACGAGAAATGGCTGCGCAATGAGATCAAGATCGATGGTTTCCGTTATGACTACTGCAAAGGCTTCCATAACAGCCATATCAATGAGTATAACACAGCTTCGGAAGCATATTTCTCCGTTATGGAGTACTGGGACGGCAATGTGAATACCCTGCGTGATCGTTTGCAGGACGCGGGTTGGAACACCTGTACGTTCGACTTCGCAACGAAGTATGACGCTTTCAACCGCGGCATCGCTTCGGATAACTACGGAGCTCTCAAAGGTGCCGGTATGTTAGGTGCCGGTATGAGCCGTTATGCTGTGACTTTCCTCGACAGCCACGACTCCTTCCAGCGTGATGACAATGAGTTCTGCGGTAAGGGTAACTCGATGAAGTATCCGGGTAAGATCCAGCAGTGCTATGCGTACCTGCTGTCGATGCCGGGTATCCCTTGTGTGTTCTATCCGCACTGGGTGAAGTTCAAAGATAAGATTAAACCGATGATCAATGCACGTTATAAAACGGGTGTACACAGCGAGAGTGCTGTAAACGATGAGGCAGGTAGTGGATTCTACAAAGCGACCATCATCGGTACGAACGGTGAGATCCGTCTGTTGATTGGCCCGAACTCGGGATATAACACCACGCCGAGCGGTTTCACCAAAGCTGTGACAGGCGAGAACTACGGTGTCTATTACAAGACATGGAACGCACGTGGCGACAAGGATAAAGAGCGTAAACCGCTGGGCGTCGAAGATGTACAGAGCGATGAGCAGACCGTTAAGGGCGAGAAGTTCATCGAGAACGGTAAACTCTATATCCGTTGCGGCGAGCAGGTGTACGACGTAATGGGTAGACTGGTGAAGTAATATGCGTCGATTCTTCGTATTGATAGTATGTGTGTGGAGTGGTTTGGCCTTGATGGCAGAACCATTCTACGTGCGTATCAACGGTTCGCGTGATGTGGCGGCTGTGAACACTGGTGCGCAAGACTATCAAGGCCGTAAGCAGTATGCTGCGTATAACGTGACCTTGGCAAAGAATGACAAGCTGACGTGCTATGATGCCGGATTCGGTTCAGCATGGAATATCGGCGTGATAGATCAATATGGCGCGTATGCTAACTTCACAACAGCCAGCGATGCCTTAATCTGTAATGTGGCGGGAACGTACAATATCTTCATTAAGATGAAGATGAATGACGACATGTGGTATATCGAGGCTGCCGGTGGCGACACACCCCCTGTCACACCGCAGGACTATGACACGGCTGTTCCGTCGAAGTGCGAAGATGTGATGCTGCAAGGTTTCTACTGGGACAGTTATCAGGATAAGGGCTATGGCGACACTCGTTGGACGACCTTAACCGGTCAGGCCACCGAGATCGCATCGTCTTTCTCGCTCATATGGCTTCCGCCCAGCGCAGAGTCGAACGGCGGGTTGGGGTATATCGCCAAGTGTTACAGCAACCAGAACTGCTCGTTGGGCAGCGAGTCCGAGCTTCGCGCGCTCATAGGCGCGTTACATAAAAAGGGTACGCGCGTGATAGCGGATATCGTCATCAACCACTGTGGTAACAGAAGCTCATGGTGCGACTTCAACAGTCTGAACTTCGGTACGTACGGCTCGTTCTCCCCCAGTTCCTCGTGGGTGACCTCGGATGATGAAGGCAACTGTAACACAACGGCGAATAAAGATGACGGTCAGCACGAAGCGAACTACGGCGCAGCGCGCGACTGGGACCATAAGAACACCAGCGTGCAGAACATGTGCAAGGCCTACACGAAGTGGATGAAGAACGTGATGCTGTACGACGGTTTCCGTTATGACTACTGCGGCGGGTTTCATACGAGCCATATTGATGCGTATAACAGTGCGTCCAAACCGTATTTCTCCGTTATGGAGTACTGGTATGGCGATGCGGCACACCTCAAATCGCGTATTGACGATGCAGGCAAGAACACGCTGACCTTTGATTTTGCACTTAAGTACAACACCTTGCGCGACGGTATCTTCAAGAAGAGTTATACCAAGTGCCTCAAGGGCGGTCTGCGCGGCAAAGGGTATTCGAAATATGCGGTGACGTTCATCGATAACCACGATACGTTTGCCCGCGGGACGGACAATGAGGATGTGGCCAACAAACGCGACGGGTCGAGTGTGAACGACAAGAGTCTGATGATGCGTTGTAACGCGTATATCCTCTCCATGCCGGGTGTGCCGTGTGTGTTCTGGCCGCATTGGATCAAGTACAAAACGGAGATCAAGAAGATGATAGACGCGCGTCGTGCAGCCGGCGTACATTCGGAGAGCACGGTAGAGGAATCGGCAGGAAGCGATTGGTATAGGGCGACGGTCTATGGCAAGCACGGCAACATCAAACTGATGCTGGGTACAGCGGCCGAGGACGCACAGCCGTCAGGTTATACGGTGGTGGTGAAAGGCACGGACTATGCGATGTATTACATAGCTTGGACAACAGACGTGGAGACGGTCGGTGACGACAAGACCATGCTCAAAGGCCAAAAGTTCATGCAAGACGGACAGTTGCTCATCCGCGTAGGCGAGGAAATATACGACGTCCAAGGACGAAAGGTAAAATAATTAACCATTTATAATTAACATTTAATATTTAATAACATGAAGAAAATCTTTACTCTTTTTGCTGCAACTTTGTTTGCAATGGGTTTGATGGCAGAATGTCAAGATGGCCCTTATGGCCTCCAGATTAATGGAAGTCGAGTTGTGGAAGCTCCTAAGTTCGGTGACCCGGATGCTCAGGGGCGCGTTCAGTACAAAGCTTCTTGTGTTGAATTGCAGGCAGGTGACATCATTAAGCTGATTAACTTGAGTTGTGATGAAACTTGGATGGTGGACATTGATCCATACGGCTCTTATCAGAGTTTTGAAGGAGGAAAAGCAGCAGGGGAACTGACTTGTAAAACAGCCGGTTCGTATGATTTCTATATCAAACTGAGCATGGATGCAGGTGATCTGGTGTACATCGGTCCGGGAGAGAATTGCGGTGGTGGTGACGATCCGGGAACGAACCCCGGTGATAACCCTGATGCCTATTGGTACTGGAAAGGTTTCGTAGATGGGAATGATATTAACAACGAGATTGACGGCGGTATCTTCGACTGCGGTATCTCGGAAATCACTGTAGAACAAAACGGTTATATCTTCGTGGTATATCAGGTGAAGGGTGTTCCGGGTGTTCAATATATGGCGCCTACTTACGTCGATGGTCCGACGCACGCTACGTTGACGACGACAGGTAGTGATAAACTGCATATTCCGGCAGGTAGTTATACGCTTTATCTCTATAACAATGGTGACGGCACTGTGGAATTGGCTTTCGAAGCTATGTCCGGTAAGAAACTCGTGGACTGCACCGACCAGGCTATTGATAACACAGAAGTAGTTGACAACGCACGTAAGGTAATTGTAGACGGTCAACTGCGTATCATCCACGGCGACAAGGTATTCGATGCTACCGGTCGTCAATTACAAGACAAATAATATATGCTAAGATATATTACTAACTAACTTTTTACTAACTTAAAAACATTCTATCATGAGAAAATTTCTTTCTTTATTGATGGTGGCGTTTTTCAGTGTGATGGCATTTGCTGCCACGAAGACAACGGTGTACTATTCCGCATCGGCGGCTACAATTGGCACGTATACCGTTAAACTGAACGTCAACTTTAAGGGTGATGGTGATGCTTGGCATACGTACAACATGACCAAAACCGAACTTAAGAATGGTGATGATCCTGTGTACGTACAAGAGTACACCGACGACTATGATGGTGTAGGCGTTATGCAGTTCCAACTGTATGATGGTGAGACTTGGAAATCGCAGGACGAAGCCATCAGTTCATGGACGAGTGTAACAACGTACAATGGTAAGATGTATGTACACTCATCAAAAAAATGGGAAGCAGCTCCGGGTGCAGAGCCAGATCTTACGAAGTTCTACATCACAGGCGATAGCGCCTTAATCGTAGATGCAGGTTTGGACAAAGCAAAAGCTTGGGATCCTGCAGCAATCAAATCCGAGAAAGACACGTTCGAACTTGATTTGAAAGCAAATCAAGACTATGTCCTCAAAGTTACCGTTAATGGTACTTGGGAAGGTGCGAACAACGTGAAGGGTTACAATGAGCTGAGCGAGAAGACACCTGGTCTGCAAGACATCAGCGATAACCACAACATCGGCTTCCGTCTGGACAAAGCCGGTAAGGTAAAAGTGGTTTACAAAGCAGGCAAGCCCGAAGTATTCAAAGTATTGGGTGATTTTCATGTAGAAATACCTGCTAAGTATTACATCACCGGTGACAGTGCATTGGTAGGTAAGGACTTGGCATGGAATCCTGCCGCCATCAAGGCAGAGCAAGATACGATGGTATTGGATCTTGCAGCCGGAGAGTTTAAGCTGAAAGTGACATTAGATGGAACATGGACAGACGGCAAGGTAAAGGGTTACAGTGACCTGACGAAGAAAGCCGAAGGTTTGAGTGCCGATAAGGATAACAACATTCAGTTTAAGTTAGAAGAGGCCGGTAAGGTAACGGTAGTATACAATGACAGCGTCTTTACGTTGGATGGTAAGTTCTATGTAGCTCCGGTTATACCAGAGGTTAAGAAAGACTTGGCATTAGTACCGGGCGTATGGGCCTCTGACGGAGCTGTATTGGCAGCATGGACATGGGGTGCTGAAGCCGAAGGTGCATGGAGTGCTTTCGAAGGCAAGGGTGACACGCTGATAGCAAAGGTAAATGAGAAAGCGGACAGTGTGATCTTTGTACGCTTTGAGGCCAAGGCCGCTATTGACTGGGCAAGCACTATCTGGAACCGTCATCAAGAGGCAATCGACAGTTGCGGTATCTTCTTTGTAAACGATTGGGATAAGTACAGCTGGTGCGAAGCTCTAGTACCTGAA
>Ga0247611_10000369_pt1 | contig 92867 bp, 71 predicted proteins | sample 177DNAGHGhighgp2_FD_192422 | JGI IMG/M metagenome (GOLD analysis project Ga0247611, IMG submission 192422) | Sheep rumen microbial communities from Palmerston North, Manawatu-Wanganui, New Zealand - 1770 DNA GHGhigh gp2 | ecosystem: Host-associated > Mammals > Digestive system > Stomach > Rumen...
GGGTCCATAAGCACAGGTGTATGGAGAACCATATTTTTTAGAAGCCTCTTGCCACTTATCCCAGTTCTCGGTATTCCACCATTCTCCCTCGGCGGAAGGCCCGCATTGAAGATCTTGGTTATAGATTCTGACGGTCTGGTTGATGCAGTAGTAGTCACAATTCTTATTGAAGGAATAGGCAGCCCATACCCTACGATTGAGCAGTACCTTATGATAACGGCTAATGGTCTTGTCACCATCCTTAAAGTTGATGATTCCGCCAATCTGTAGGTTATATTCCTGTGCCGTGGCGATATGATCAATATATTGCTCTGCTTCGTTGGCGCGTCTGGCAATCGCCTTGACAGCCAACTGGCGTGCTGCTTGAGTATCTGCCATGTAATCGGGAGTGTTCATCCACTCCGCGCCTTCGTCAGCCTGTAAGCCGAAGAGATAATCAGTCATCTCCACTTTTTCCTCATAGGTGAACGGTTCCTGTGCAATGATGCTGTCCTCTTGGACAACGGTCAGTTTCATGGATTTTGTGTAGGTGGCATTCTCGTGTACGTTGAGCGACTTATACGTTTGGTAACCACGCCACCCGATTATCTCCAGACTCCTGTCGTCACTTTCAATATTATAATTGCTGTGCAGATCCTTGACTCCATTGATAGCCCAACTATAGAGCCATTCGACATTCTCGTAATCCAGATTGTCGAACAGGGGTGACTCGATGGTTCCGTTGAGGCAATCATCTGCCGTATCCAGTATTTTGTTTATCAATTCTTCCTCATCCTTGGGCGTAGGCTCCACCATGACCAGTGAGCCTTCATTGATGATGAGTGCTGCGATAGCCACCAAGTCGTTTGTGGTGAGTTGACTGACGTTCGACGCATGGAGAATGATATTTCGGATTTTAGGATCCAGAATGTTTTGTGTGCGTTTGACGGCACGCTTTACGAGTGCGGCACCTTCACCTGAGTAATCGGCGTCGAAGACGTATGTCAGTCCATCGATCTTCACAGCCAGTTGGTCTTCTGTGTAGGAGTCAGGCATTGATATTGTTTCCGTCATATCCTCTTCTTGGTCAGAGGCGGAATTGTCATTATCACTGCATGAGGTTAATGTTGTCATACCACCCAATAGAACGGTGGTGAGCAACCCAATCCATTTCGTTTTCATTAATTTATGCATGATTTTTCAAGTTCTGTTGGCAAAGTTATAAAAATCTTTTTAAAAATAGGAATTATTATTGAAAATATTCATAAATTTGCACTATCTTTGCACCTATGATTGACAGGGCGACTATCGATAAGATTATGGATGCCACCAATATTGTGGATGTGGTGGGCGAGTTTGTTAACCTCCGCAAGGCGGGGGTGAACTACAAGGGACTGTGTCCTTTCCATGACGACAAGACCCCGTCGTTCATGGTGTCACCCTCGAAACAGATCTGTCACTGTTTTGCCTGTGGGGAGGGAGGTAATGCCGTCAACTTCCTCATGAAGCACGAGCAGATCACCTATCCTGAGGCTTTGCGTTGGTTGGCGAAGAAATACAATATCGAGATAGAGGAGCGTGAGCTCTCTGACGAGGAGAAGAGAGAGCAGTCCGACCGTGAGTCGATGTTCATTGTCAACGAGTGGGCATGTCAGTATTTCCATGATATCCTGAACAACGACGTGGACGGACAGGCTATTGGCAAACAGTATTTCCGCAGTCGTGGCATCCGTGACGATATCATCAAGAAGTTCCAGTTGGGTTTTGCACTCACCAAGCGTGATGCCCTGGTCAACGAGGCACATCGGAAGGGCTATAAGGATGAGTTCCTGGTGAAGACCGGACTGTGCATCGAGAATGAGCGCGGCATCTATGACCGCTTCGCCGGTCGTGCCATCTTCCCCTGGTTGAATGTCAGTGGCAAGGTGGTGGCGTTCGGTGGTCGTAAACTCGATGCGGCAACGAAGGGCGTGCAGCAGAAATACGTCAACTCACCCGACTCGGAGATCTATCATAAGGAACGGGAGCTCTATGGTATCTACCAGGCGAAGAAAGCCGTTGTGAAGGAGGACCGTGTCTATATGGTCGAGGGCTATACCGATGTGATTGCCATGCACCAGTGCGGACTGGAGAACGTGGTGGCGAACTCCGGTACGGCACTCTCTGTCTACCAGATTCGTCTGCTGCGCCGTTTCACCCAGAATATCACGTTGCTGTACGATGGTGACGAGGCAGGTATCCATGCAGCCATGCGAGGTACCGACATGCTGTTGCAGGAGGGAATGAAGGTGATGGTGCTGCTGTTGCCTGATGGTGACGACCCCGACTCCTTCTCCCGTAAGCATACCGCAACCGAGTTCAAGGAGTATATCGAGAAGAACCAGACCGACTTCATCCAGTTTAAGACCGACCTGATGCTGAAAGGTGTCAAGGACCCCATCAAGCGTGCCGAGGCTATCAACTCCATCGTGCGCTCGGTGAGTGTCATCCCCGACCCTGTGGAGCGGCAACTGTTCCTCAAGGACACCGCCCAGCGTCTGAGCATGGACGAGCGGACACTGATATCACAAGCCAATAAGTATATAGCCGGTGACAAGGAGGAACAGCAGAAAGAGGCGGAGCGGGAGGCACGTCAGCAAGAGAGCAGCCCCGTCCAGCAAGAGCCTATCGGTCTGCATACGCCTCAGGAGCAGGCTAATGAGGTGGAGCGACTGCTCATCCAGCAGATTATCCGCTATGGTGAAGTGGTGATTGTCAATGAGGACACCGTAGACGACGGACATGTGAAGATGAACGTCATCCAGTATCTTGCCAACGACTTCGCGGAAGATGACCTCTCTTTCAGCAACGACCTCTTTAACCGCATCCTGCAAGAGGCGGCAGACCATGCGGCAGAGGCTGGTTTCAAAGCAGAGACCTATTTCACCCAGCATCCCGACGTGGAGATCAGTCAACTGGCTCACCGCCTTGCCGTGGACAGCTACCAGCTGGGACGCAGTTTCAAGAAAGAACCGTCAGCCAAGGAGCTGCGCAACCAGGTGGAGCACCTGGAACTCGACTTCCGTTACATGATTGTGACGGGCAGACAGAAGGACATCATGAATGAGATGAAGACGGAGAAAGACATGGGACGTATGAAAGAGCTCATGACCGAGTATCAGTCAGTGACCCTGCTCTGTCAGCAGATAGGAAAGATGTTAGGACGCTAATAGTAACGTGATGTATTCATTACTATATATAATAGGGATGACTATCCTGTGGGTGATAATCGCTATGGCGGTCATCCATGTGGTGATGGACAACCGGCAACCCGCCAAGACGATGGCATGGGCGCTGGTAATCATCTTCGTGCCTGTGGTGGGACTGGTCTTTTATCTTTTCTTCGGCATCAACCACCGTAAGGAACGCATGGTCAGCCAACTGTCTGTCGACCAGTTGACGAAACGCTCCATGCTGGGATTCGTGGAGCAGCAGAACCTGCGCATCCCGGAACGTCATAAGCAGTTGGTAGACCTCTTCGTCAACCAGTCGTTCTCCCTGCCTTTCAAAGACAACCAGATAGACATCATGACCGACGGCTATGCCTTCTTCCCGGAATTGTTGAAGGACATCGCCAAGGCGAAACATCATATCCATCTCGATATGTATATCTTCGAGGATGACGCATTGGGAAGACTGGTTGCTGATGCCCTGATAGACAGGGCGAGGGAGGGTGTGATGGTACGTGTCATCTATGATGATGTAGGCTGCTGGCAGGTAGCGCACCGTTTCTTCGAAAGGATGCGCGAAGAGGGTATCGAGGTGGCTGCCTACCTGCCCGTACGCTTCCCCTCGTTCACCAGCAAGGTGAACTACCGTAACCACCGCAAACTGGTCATCATTGATGGAGAGACGGGGTATATCGGAGGAATGAACATCGCCTTGCGTTATGTGAAGGGAACGGGTGACCAGCCATGGCGTGACACCATGCTGCGTGTCAAGGGTGGTGCCGTCTATGGCTTGCAGCGTGCTTTTCTCATCGACTGGTATTTTGTCGACCGTACCCTGATCACCAATCGTGACTATTACCCTCCACTCTCCACCTTCCACTCTCCACCCTCCACCAATAACTGTCTCACCCAAATAGTCACCAGCGGACCCACCAATCCCTATCCGGAGATTATGCAGGGGTATGTCCGCATGATATTGGCGGCACACCGCTATGTGTATATCGAGACACCCTATTTCCTGCCTAACGAACCCGTCCTCTTTGCCATCAAGACGGCAGCGAAGGCAGGCGTTGATGTGCGTATCCTCTGTCCTCTCCGTTCTGATGCACGCTTCGTGGAGTGGGCTTCCCGTTCCTATCTCCGCGAGGCTTACGAGGCAGGAGTGAAGGTCTATCTTTACCAGGCGGGTTTCCTGCATTCCAAAGTCATGGTATGCGACGACTCCATCACCACCACGGGTTCCACGAATGTCGACTTCCGTTCCTTTGAGAATAATTTCGAGGCGAACGCCTTTATCTATGACGAGGGCATGGCAATCCGCATGCGTAATGTCTTCCTGCGTGACCAAGAGAATGCCATCCTGTTGAGCGACTTGCCTCAAAGGATTCATCCATCATTCAAGAAACGGTTGTGGGAGAGTCTTATCCGACTGATGTCTCCTTTGCTTTAAACAACGAGAAATTCACACTGCCATACGCACGGTGTTCCACAAAATGGGGATGCTGGGAGAAATCATAGTCTTTGCCATGCTCAAAGACAAAGATGCCGTTGTCCTTCAGCAGGTTCTTCTCGAAAATCAAATCGGGAATCTGAGGCAGTTCTTTCAAGGCATATGGTGGGTCTGCAAAGATAAAGTCAAACTGTTGCCTGCACGACTTGACGAAGCGGAAGACATCTCCGCGGATAGGAATGGCGGTATTGTCAATAGAGAGCTTTTTCAGACATTCCTGTATGAAACGGTGGTGGTCCCGGTCTGACTCGATGCTGATGACCTGACCGCATCCACGGGACAGGAGTTCGAGCGTGATACTGCCCGTACCTGAGAAGAGGTCGAGGGCGGCAGCATCCTCGAAATCGATATAGCCGTTGAGCACGTTGAAGATATTCTCCTTGGCAAAGTCGGTTGTCGGACGTGCCTTGAAAGAGCGGGGTATCTCGAAATGCCTGCCTTTATATTTTCCTGTAATAATTCTCATCGTCCTTTTACGAATAACGTCATGAGGTCATAGGGCATCCCCTCTATCTGTGTGACGGCAGAGCGGTTGAAGTCACCGGAAGGATTGATGGTATAAACCCTTTTGATGTATTTCTGCAGTTCTCCCGTCAGCCATTCCTGCTCATAGATGTCACCCACCAGATGCATCTCGTCACGGTCTGCCTGCAAACTAATCTGTTTCCAGGTATATAAGAGGAAATATAGTGCGTCGTGGGCATCATGCGCCTCGAAGGTGTTGCAGAACTTAAAGCGGTTCTGTCCATAGCTGAACACCTCCATGTGGCGGTCGTGGAAGTAGGCAAAGAGTTTCTCCCTCACCCCCACATAGCTGCGCTGGTGCAGGTAATGCCATACAGGGGCTATAGCAGCGATGAAGGTGGGTTGTGTGAAATGGTCGTCCAGTACGAGTTTCAAGTCACGGTTCACAGAGAATATCGCCACGCAGTTGAGGTCTGGCAATACGGTATGGGCTATCTCATCCTGCTCATGACCTTCGTAGGAATGAAGATACAAGGTGCGCTGCTCCTCTTCATGAAACAGTTCAATGGGAGTCATGAGGGTGGGAGTGTCAATCATCACCAGTACACGGCCATACGCTGTCTGGAGCATCGGTTGTGTGCGGAACGCCTCTCGCATATTAGCTGCCATGGAGATACCCGGGTTCAGGGTATAAGGCTCAAAGTCGATTTGTCCGTTGCCCTCAGTATTGACGGCGGCAAAGGATAGGCTGTTGCGGCTGATGCGGATGACGAGTCGCTGGTTGGTCATATTATCATACTGCATGTTTGTCACAATTAGTGTTGTACGATACTCAGCACACAGAGCAGGGCGAGAATACCTGCCATGAGGGCGAGAATCATGTTAGTCATGCGATTTGAAATCTTCATATCGTTTGCAAAATTACGAATAAGTGAGAAGAAAACCAAATTATTTGGTAACTTTGGCTTCGCTGAACTTACTTTTCGTTCGGAAATGAAAAGAAAACAGGTTTTCTTGTTGTATTTCTCTCACTTATTTGGTAACTTTGTAGCCAATATGATAACCGACGAACTGAAGTATCGGATCCGTGAGGCTTTTCTCCATGTGCCGACGAGAGAGCAGGAACACGCCATCGACATATTCTCCTTGTTTATGACAGACCGTCACGAGCAGGCTGTGATGATTATGCGAGGCTCTGCAGGTACGGGAAAGACGACTCTTGCCGCCGCTATCGTCAAGGCGATGATGTCGCTGAAACAGAAAATGGTGCTGCTGGCTCCTACTGGTCGTGCCGCCAAGGTATTCTCGCTCTATGCCGGTCATCCTGCCTATACCATCCATCGTCGTATCTATCGTCAGAAATCATTGGAAGGCGCTTTCGACCTCAACTATAACAATGCGCAGGATACCTTATATATCATTGATGAGGCTTCGATGATTGCCAATGCCTCTAACTATGGCGACACACCGTTTGCACAAGGGCAGTTGCTCGACGATCTGATACAGTTTGTGTATAATGGTCGTAATTGTCGCATGCTCCTCATTGGTGACCAGGCACAGCTGCCCCCAGTGGGTGAGGAGGAAAGTCCTGCCTTGATGGGCGAGGTATTACGGGCTTATGGACTGCATGTCCATGAGTGTGACCTCAACGAGGTGTTGCGGCAGAGCCAGGAGTCTGGCATCTTATGGAATGCGACCGTTATTAGGAGCCTCACCCCTAATCCCTCTCTAAGAGGCGAGGGGGAAATCATATTACCCAAGATACATTTTGCTGGTTTCGAGGATATCCATATCGTGCCGGGGGACGAGCTGATAGAGTCGTTGGCAAGTAGTTATTCCAAGGCAGGACTCGACGAGACGATGGTGATAACCCGCAGCAACAAAAGGGCGAATATTTATAATCAGGGCATCCGTAATATGGTGCTGGGACGTGAGGAGCAACTCACCAGCGGCGACCAGCTCATGATAGTGAAGAATAATTATTATTGGGGGGCGGCAGACTCTCAACTCTCATTCATCGCCAATGGTGACCGTGCCGTGGTGCGGAGGGTGCGGAATGTCCATGAGCTGTATGGCTTTCATTTCGCGGAGGTCACCATGACCTTTCCTGATTATGATGACTATGAGGTGACGGCGATGGTGATTCTTGACACCCTGACCTCGGAGGCACCTGCACTGACCCGCGAGCAACAGGAACAGCTTTACCATGCCGTGATGGAAGATTATGCTGATATCCCCTTGAAACAAGACCGGCTGAAGAAACTCAAAGAGGATAAATACTATAATGCCCTGCAGGTGAAGTTCGCCTACGCTGCCACCTGCCACAAGGCACAGGGCGGACAGTGGGCGCATGTCTATGTAGACCAGGGCTATATGACGGACGAGATGCTCACTCCTGATTATATCCACTGGCTCTATACCGCTTTTACCCGTGCCACCGGACAACTATACCTCGTCAACTGGCCGAAGACACAGACGTTCGATAATTAATATTAAAAACAAAGCGTTTGTTTTGTATTAATTGATTTTTTTGTATCTTTGCAGAAGTATTAACTTTTAAAATTGAGAAGATATGAGTACAGGTAATGTGAGACCGGCTGATATGGAGCGTATAACGACTCCCGAGTTAGCCCAGAAATACATTGACGAACAGGTGAAGGAGCTGAGGGCTCAGATTGGTGACAAGAAAGTACTGCTGGCGCTTTCCGGTGGGGTGGACTCATCGGTGGTGGCTGCCCTGCTGATCAAGGCAGTGGGCAAGCAGTTGGTATCAGTGCATGTGAACCATGGTCTCTTGCGCAAGGGGGAGCCTGAGCAGGTTGTCCGTGTGTTCCGTGACGAGTTGAATGCCAATTTGGTGTATGTCGATGCCACCGACCGCTTCCTGGACAAGTTGGCTGGTGTTGCCGATCCTGAGCAGAAGCGTAAGATCATCGGTGCGGAGTTTATCCGTGTGTTCGAGGAGGAGGCACGTAAACTGGAGGGAATCAGTTTCCTGGCACAGGGTACCATCTATCCCGACATCGTGGAGTCTGGTCCTGTGAAGTCACACCATAACGTGGGCGGTCTGCCCGAGGATATGCAGTTTGAGCTGGTAGAGCCCATCAAACTGTTGTTCAAGGATGAGGTACGTGTGGTAGGTAAGGAACTGGGACTGCCCGACAATATGGTGTTCCGTCAGCCGTTCCCAGGTCCCGGACTCGGTGTGCGCTGCACAGGAGCCATTACCCGTGACCGTTTGGAGGCTCTGCGTGAGAGTGATGCCATCCTGCGTGAGGAGTTTGCCAAGAACGGACTGGAGGGCAAGGTATGGCAGTATTTCACCATTGTGCCCGACTATAAGTCAACAGGTGTGAAAGACAACAAGCGCAGTTGGGACTGGCCTGTCATCATCCGTGCCGTCAACACCCGTGATGCCATGACCGCCACCATCGAGGAAATACCGTATGCGTTGCTGCATCATATCACACAGCGTATTATCACGGAGGTTCCTGGAGTGAATAGGGTTCTGTATGACCTGACCCCGAAACCCACGGGAACCATTGAGTGGGAGTAATATAGGCTGTGACGATGATAGCATTGTATATTGTCATCGGAATAGCCGTCGGTGCAGTCGTCCTCTATCTGGTGATGAACCAGAAAGTGGGACGACTGCATGTTGAACTTGCCAAGAAAGAGACGGAGATGCAGATGCTCTCGCAGCAGCGCAGCGAGGAGCAACGGCAGAGCGAGGAGCGTTTTGCCGAGCAGATGCGCAGTCAGCGGGAACTGGCAGCCGACCAGTTGCGGGCACAGCGGGAGCAGTCAACGGAGCAGCTGAAGGCAGCCCGTGAGCAGTTTGACGAGCAGTTGAAGACCACCAAGGAGCAGCTCCGCGTGATGGCACAGCAGTTGATGGACGCACAGGCACAGCGGTTGAAGGAGGAGAACAAGGAGAATATGGGCACTATCACCCAGCCGTTGAAGGATGCCATCAGTGAGATGCGTAAGGCGATTACCGACAATACCAAGGACCATACGGCTCAGAATGCCTCACTGAAAGAGCAGTTGCGGCTGATGATGGAGTCGAACCGTGAGATTGGTGAGAAGGCGGAGTCTCTTGCCAATGTGTTGCGCCGTGACAATAAGGTGAGTGGCAATATGGGTGAGATTATCCTTGGCGACCTTCTCGCCTCACAGGGACTGACGGAGGGTATCCATTATGAGGTGCAGGCTCGTCTGCGTGACGAACAGGGCCGCCCCCTGAAGAATGACGATACTGGTAAGGAGATGCAGCCCGATGTCATCCTGCACTATCCGCAAGGTCAGGATGCCGTCATTGACTCAAAGGTGTCGCTGGTCGCCTATCAGCGTTATGTCAATGCCGAAGACCCTGAGGAGAAAGAGCGTGCCCTGCAGGATCATATCAAGTCGATTCGCAGTCATGTCACGGAACTGGCTCGTAAGGACTATTCCAAATATATCAAGGCACCTCGTGAGGCTGTCGACTTCGTCATCATGTTCGTCCCCTTCGAGAGTTCCCTGCAGTTGGCACTTGCCAACGATCCGACGTTGTGGCGTGAGGCTTTCGAACGGAAAGTGTTTATCACGGGTGAGCAGAACCTGCTGGGCATCCTCCATATGATACACATTGCCTGGGTGCAGAACCAGCAGGCAGAGAACCAGGAGAAGGTGTTCGGTATTGCCGAACAGTTGCTCGACCGCTTAGGTGACTTCATCCAGCGGTATAACAAGATTGGAGAACAACTGGATCAGGCACACCGTGCCTTTGAGTCGGCAGGTAATAAGTTGTTTACTGGTAGACAGAGCGTGGTACAGAAAGGTCGTGAACTCGTCGACCTCGGTGCCAAGGAGAATCCTAACCGTCGTATTCCCAAAACAGAGGAGGGACTGGATGCTTTACCTGAATGACGATATTGCCCATTTCGACTTTGAGGCGGCACTGCCCCTGTTGTCGGAACAGCGCAGGGAGCAGGCATTGAAGTTCAAGCACGAACAGGGACGGAAGACCTGTGCGGCAGCCTATCTGTTGCTGTGTGAGGGTTTGCGGAAGGAATATGGTATCACCGAGAAACCCGTCTTTGAGTATGGGGAGCATGGCAAACCCTCTATTATAGGACATCCCGATATCCATTTTAACCTCAGTCACTGTCGGGAGGCGGCTGTCTGTGTCATCAGTGACCGTCCGGTGGGTATTGACATCGAGAGCATCCGGGAATACAAGGAAAGTCTTGTCCGTTACACGATGAACGAGGATGAGATTGCACAGATCACCCAGTCGTTACATCCCGAAGAGGCATTTACCCGGTTGTGGACGATGAAGGAAGCCGTGTTGAAACTGTCAGGAGAAGGACTCCGCAACGACATGAAGAGCGTTCTGACAGGGCGGGAGAGGATAGAGACACATATTCATAAGGAGAAAAATTTCATATATTCTGTCATATTTGACTGAAAAAATGTTATCTTTGCAGACAGATAGAACAAAAACACTAAAACAATAACAATTATGAGATTAGACGGAAGACGAGAAAGTTCGAACGTGGAAGACCGCCGTGGAATGAGTGGCGGAGCGAAAGCTGGTCTGGGTATCGGTGGTATTATTATGGTGGCACTCTTTGCATGGCTCTCTGGTGGCGACCCTGTGGCTGCCGTGATGCAGCAGGTGCAGCAGAATACCTTCGGTGGTAATACGGAGGTCACAGAGGGACAGCCCCAGTTTACGGAGGAGGAACAGCAGTTGGCGACATTCTCCACCCAGATTCTTGCTGGAACGGAGGATGTGTGGACGGAGATCTTCAAGCAGAATGGGGCACAGTATCAGGTTCCAAAGATGGTGCTCTATACTGGTGGTGTCCAGACAGCTTGCGGACAGGGTTCCGCACAGATGGGACCATTCTATTGCTCTGGTGACCAGAAACTGTATATCGACCTGTCGTTCTTCACCACGATGAAGCAACAGCTGGGTGCCGAGGGTGACTTCGCCTATGCCTATGTGATCGCTCATGAGGTAGGACACCATGTAGAGTATCTGACAGGTACACTTGCCAAGGTACACGAGCAGATGTCACGACTCCCAGAGGCTGAGGCTAATAAGCTCAGTGTGCGTCTGGAACTGCTTGCCGACTTCTATGCCGGCGTATGGGCACATCATGACAACAAGCGTTTCGGATCTCTGGAGGATGGCGACATCGAGGAGGCTATCCGTTGTGCTCAGGTCATTGGTGACGACTATCTGCAGAAGAAAGCACGTGGCTATGCCGTTCCTGAGTCGTTTAACCACGGTACCAGCAAGCAGCGTATGAAGTGGTTCAAACTCGGACTGGAGACCGGTGACATCTCAAAGGGCACCACTTTCCAGTGCTCTGATGCAGAACTCTAATCGGAAAATCATTCATGTCGACATGGACGCCTTCTTCGCCTCGGTGGAGCAGCGCGACCATCCGGAACTGCGGGGCATCCCCCTGGCAGTAGGCTATGACGGTCCCCGTGGGGTGGTTGCCACCGCCTCGTATGAGGCACGCCGTTATGGCATCCATTCCGCTATGCCGATGATGCGGGCGAAACGGCTCTGTCCGCATCTCACGATCGTACCGGGCAGCTATGCCCGTTATAAGGAGGTGTCCAGTCAGGTCCATGCTATTTTCCATGACTATACCGATCTCATCGAACCCATCTCATTGGATGAGGCTTTCCTCGATGTGACGGAGAATAAGAGGCAGATTCCTCTTGCCGTGGATATTGCCCGTGAGATACGGCAGCGCATCCGTGACGAGGTGCACCTGACGGCATCGGCAGGTATCTCTTATAATAAGTTGTTGGCGAAGATTGCCTCTGACTGGCGGAAACCTGACGGTATGACGACCATCCATCCTGACCGTGCCCTCGACTTCCTCGCACAGCTGCGTGTCGAGAAGCTATGGGGCGTTGGACCGCGTACTGCGGAGAAGATGCACTATATGGGTATCTTCACAGGCGGGGATTTGCGGGAGGTGCCATTGCAGCATCTGATGGAGGTCTTTGGTAAGATGGGAAAGGTCTATTATGACTTTGCGAGGGGCATCGACAACCGTCCTGTGGAGACGGAGTGGATCCGTAAGTCGGTAGGGTGTGAGCGTACCTTCCTGGAGGATATCTATAAGCCATCGGCAGTCCTCGTCGAGCTGTATCATGCCACAGAGGAGCTGGTGCGTCGTATTGGCAAGAGTGATTTCGAAGGGCATACCCTGACCCTCAAGGTGAAATTCTCCGACTTCACGCAAATTACCCGCTCCCTCACTGTTCAGCACTCCCTACTGGATAAAGACGGCATCCTGCCTGTGGCAAAACGACTGCTGAAGGAAGTCGGCTACAGTGCTGACCGTCCCATCCGTCTCCTGGGTCTCTCTGTCAGCAATCCCACCATGGAGGCAGAGGCCCATCGTGTAGAGTGGGTGGAGGGCTTTCTGGAGTTTACAGACTAATATCAATATAATAATAATGATGAAGAAACTGATGTTTTTAGCGCTGTTGATAACAGCCACGACAGTAAAGGCGCAGTTCGGACCAGAGCCCGACTTTGACGCCAAGTATGCCACGGAACTGGTAAAGGCAGGGACAATGGCTCCCGATTTTAAGATGAAGACCATCGATGGCAAGACGTTTAAGCTCTCGCAGTTGAAGGGCAAGACGGTGGTGCTTGACTTCTGGGCATCATGGTGCCCAGACTGCCGAAAGGATGCTCCTGAGGTGGTACGGATGTATAAGGAGTATGCACCGCAGGGTGTGGAGTTCGTCGGTGTCTCGATGGATACTGATGTCGCCGCATGGAAGAAGGCTTGTGAGCAGTATGGTATCACCTATACGCAGGTCAGCGAACTGAAGAAATTCAAGGAGACGGATATCGCCAAGGCGTATGGGGTGAAGTGGATTCCCTCCATGGTGGTCATCGACAAGGACGGCAAGGTGGCTCTGTCGACCGTACTGACCTATAAGGTCGACAAATACCTGAAGGAGTTGCGTCCTACAGGGTACCAGCCTGTCAGGGAGCGTGTGACGATAGACGGTGACCATGGCAAGCTGCAGGCTGTTATCCAGAAACCGGTCCTGAAACAGGGAGCGCAATGTCCGATGGTCGTGTTCTGTCATGGTTTCGGGGGAACGAAGGACGGTCCGCTCTTTGAGCTTATCACCGACTCCCTGCAGAAGCATGGCATTGCCTCTGTCCGTTTCGACTTCAACGCTCATGGGGAGAGCGAGGGTAAGTTTGAGGATATGACGGTACCCAATGAGATAGAAGATGCCAAGAAGGTCGTTGAGTATGTCCGTGACCTGCGTTATGTGTCGAAGGTCGCTTTGGTAGGTCACTCACAGGGTGGCGTGGTCGCTGCTATGACAGCAGGAGAACTGGCACCCGATATCGCTGCCGTGGCACTGATGGCACCTGCCGCCGTGCTGCGTGACGATGCCATCCGTGGCTCTACATTCGGAAAGATGTATAACCCGCTCGACCCACCGGAGTATGTGGAGCTATGGGGAAACCAGCGCTTGGGGCGCAAATATATACAGACTGCTTTCTCACTACCCATCTATGAGACGGCGGCAAAGTATCAGGGACCTGCCTTGATCATTCACGGTAATGGTGACCGTGTGGTACCTTATACTTATGGCGAGCGTTTCCACCAGTTGTGGAAGGGCAGTGAGTATGTGTTGCAGGAGTATTTCGATCACGGCTTCTCACAGAACATCTATCGCACGACAGACTATGTCAGTGAGTTCCTGATACGGACACTGAAATAAAAAAGAAAGCGGTTGAGAGTTGTCAACCGCTTTTCTTTTGTTATGTTATTTAATCAGGTTACCGAGGATGTCACGGGTGAGTTCCCTCGTCACGGAACGGGTGGCAGCACTCGTGGCATTCTTGACCACTCTGCCTGTCGCCGATGTCCTTGACTTCGTCTTCTTACCCGTTATCTTGTCGCTGACATAGGTGCCGAGGATGGTGGCGAGGGTAGAGGTGATGGCGGTGAGCACCGCTTTCCATACCTTACTCATGATACCGGGTTTCTTCTTCTCTTCCTTCTGCTTCTCCACCTCAGCGGCTTCTGTCTCTTCTGTCTCGGCAAGAGCTGCCTGCTCAGCCTCGGCGAGGAGTACCTCGAAAGCACTCTGACGGTCAACGGGGTTGTCGTATTTCCCATAGATACGACTCTGCTTCATGATGTCCATGCGCTGTCCTTCTGTGATGGCACCGATCTGCGAGAGAGGGAAGAGAATCTTCGCACGCTCCACCATCGTGGGAGCACCTTTCTCGTCCAGGAAGCTGACGAGAGCCTCACCCGTCTCCAGGTTCATGATAGCCTCGTCGGTCTTGAAGGCAGGGTTGGCACGGAACGTGTCAGCAGCCGTCTTCACCGCTTTCTGGTCCTTCGGGGTATAGGCACGGAGGGCATGCTGCACACGGTTACCCAGCTGTCCGAGGATGTTCTCTGGAATATCGGCAGGACTCTGTGTGATAAAATAGATACCCACTCCCTTCGAGCGTACCAGACGGATGACCTGCTCTATCTTGTCGAGCAGGGCCTTCGAGGTGTCGGTGAAGAGCATGTGTGCCTCGTCGAAGAAGAACACGAGTTTCGGCTGGGGTAGGTCGCCCACCTCCGGGAGGGTGGTGTATAACTCGGAGAGCAGCCATAGCAGGAAGGTGGAGTAGAGCTTGGGCTGCATCATCAACTTGTCAGCAGCCAGCACACTCATCACACCCTTGCCGCCCTCTACTGCCAGCAGGTCCTGTATGTCGAAGGAGGGCAGTCCGAAGAACTTGTCCGCTCCTTGGTTCTCCAACTGTAATATCGAGCGCTGGATGGCACCGATACTCGTGGTGGTCACATTACCGTATTTCAAGGTGATCTCCTTCGCATGGTCTCCCATCCAGTTGAGCATCGAGCGCAGGTCCTTGAGGTCGTCAAGCAGTAATCCTTGCTCATCGGCTACGCGGAACAGAATATTGAGAATACCGGCTTGCGTCTCGTTCAGCTGCAGGATGCGGGAGAGCAACAGCGGTCCCATCTGCGATACGGTGGCACGCATGGGATGACCCTGTTCGCCGAATACGTCATAGAAGCGGACGGGACATGACTGGAACTCAGGGTTCTCGATACCGAACTCAGGAAGTCGCTTCTCGATAAAGCCACTCATCTTACCAACCTGAGAGATTCCACTGAGGTCACCTTTCATATCTGCCATGAAACAGGGAACGCCTGCCTGACAGAAAGTCTCTGCCATCACTTGCAGCGTGACGGTTTTACCAGTACCTGTGGCACCGGCGATGAGTCCATGGCGGTTCGCCATCTTACCTTGAATCGAAAGCGCCCCATTGGCGCAATGGGCAATGTAAAGCCCGCGTTCTTTGTCGTACATAAGTTTATAGGTTTATTAATATTTTTGCAAAGATAAGTTTTTTTTCTTATCTGACCAAATGATTGAACGACAAAATAAATCAGGCAGTCTCACCCTCGTTTTACTAGCTCTGTTATTCTATTAGCCATTCCCAGACAGGAAATCAATCTCAATACTTATCTAATTCTGCAAAATCAGCAGTCACTTCGCCAAAATTCCAGTCACATGAGTCTCTGTCTTTCTGCAATCGCTCTTGTACTTTAGCAACAGCCTCTTCTTGAGATGATGCTTCAACATGCATTTCCCCATTATATATTTTTGTACAATTAACGATGTATTTCATAGATACAAATTCGCAAAATCAATAACCAATGAGTAAGATTCCTTTCAATGGCAGGTGAAGACGATTGGAGATATAAAGGGTCTCAAGAAACGTGAACACCCTTTCGAAATCATTATGAGTCCTATACTTGTTCCTTACGGCAAGTACAAGATATTCCACATCAAACATCATGCTTGCTTCAAAAATATCTTTCAAGAAGCGATGATTCTCTGTGGCTTGTCCTGCCTCCACCTCTATAACTATTCTTCCATCTTGGCTTAATGCGTCAGCATAAAATGATTTATCGATTCTGTTATCGACACCAAAAAGAACAGGGACATCAATCTTTTCATCTTTTGATTTTCCTGTCTCGACATCAAAACCTATTTCCTCAAAATATGGTCTTAATAATGCAAGTACATCATTACTCACTAAATCGTTGTTGTCAGAGGAAATCTTATCATTAACTGCATGAAAGCAATCAACTATCTGACGCATTTCATTTGTCAGCCCTCTGGAGCGTGGGAAGAATTGACATTGTATCATTGTTGCTTCAGTTTTATATTACTATTTGTTCTAAATTATCTACTGAAAAATCATTAGTGCCTATAAGTCGATAAAACTTATCACCATCAGCCCATTCTTTTAAGGCTATTATAGTATCAAAGATATCTTCCAAACTATAATTGCCAATGGTCATTTCTGCCATAAGTTCTCCCATACAAATATCATTTGAAACATAGGTATGTTTTACCTTCTCGAAAATAGTGCTACTGACCATCGATGTGAAATTTTATTATTAAATACAAAGGTAGAAAAATTCATCTAGATATTAAACTTAAAACTTAATATTTAGGCTGATTTAACATAGTATACACTGATGCTTAGCTCATTCGCTAAAATTTCTGTTGGTTATAATCTATTATTTTGCTTAGTGCGAAACTTTTGAACGTTACGTCCGAAAAGTTCTAAGATGGGATGATGTTGCTGCATTTAGTTTGTTGTTTTAAGCCGTTGCAAAGATAATTATAGTATTCAAACCGTGCAACATACTATAGTTAGCAATATTGTTTGTTTGGTTTAAAGTTCTCTAAATCAAAGTTCACAGATATCCAATCCCGGTAAACTGCTCCATGCCCTTTGCTACGGGTTGTTGGTTTTTAGAGGTTTGCCAGTTCGATACAGGTGTGAAACTTTTTGACAAAACGTCGCTGTAGTTTTGCGTAGAATCCATCAAGACCTAAGTTGGTCTCAAATACGCGAAAATACGACGGTTTTCGTAATGTGTTGTGCGTCAAATATTTAAGCTGTTTTCGCTCTTGGTTACACATTGAAAAGCCCCTAAAAACCCCCGAAAATCACAGTTTTTAGTGCTTTTCTTTACTGATTTAGGCGGCACCTTCGAGGGAGGAAGGTGCCACCTAACGGGTAGGAAGGTGCCGCCTTCGCCCCTCGAAGGTACGTCCAAGCTCCGAAACAGCCAGTTTTATCCCTCAAAGGTGCCCCCTGAAATCCTAGAAGGTGCAAAAAACCATACACGTTTTTCGGCAAGTTTTCTTGACAAAGAGGGTAATACGGTTGGCGGAAAGAATATTATTTTAGAGTTTCGCCAGTTCGATGACCTTGTCGACGGCAGCACTGAGTCCGTCGGCATTCTTACCACCAGCCTGTGCATAGTGGGGCTGACCGCCGCCACCACCCTGGATGAGCTTTGCCGCCTCGCGAACCATCTGTCCGGCATTCAGTCCATGGTCTTTCACCATGTCATCACTCATCATGATACTGAGCTGAGGCTTGTCCTGGAACTTCGAGCCGATGGCACAGAGGAAGGGAGGCTCCACGGCGGCACGCAGCTGGAAGACGAGGTCCTTGACAGCGGCAGGCCGCATCTCCACGACACGTGAGATGACATTGACACCATTGATGGTGCGGATCTCTTTCATCAGATAGTTCTTGGTGCGCTCTACGGCCTGTGCCTGGAACGACTCTATTTCCTTCTTCATCGTATCGTGCTCGTTGATGTATTTCTGGATGACACCCTCTAAGTCCTTGGCGTTATTGAACAAAGCCTTGATAGCCTTCATGTGGTCTTCCATCACGTACAGCAAGTCCTCACACTCCTTACCCGTCTTCGCCTCGATACGGCGGATGCCGGCAGCCACGCTGCTCTCCGAGATAATCTTGAAGAAACCGATACGGCCTGTTGAGCTGGCATGGATACCACCACAGAACTCACAGGACGGTCCGAAGCGTACGACACGCACCTTATCCCCGTATTTCTCACCGAAGAGGGCGATGGCACCGAGTTTCTTTGCCTCGTCGAACGGAACGTCACGATGCTCGTCGATATGGATGTCCTGACGGATCATGTCATTGACCATCCGCTCCACCTGACGCAACTCCTCGTCGGTCACCTTCTGGAAGTGGGAGAAGTCGAAGCGCAGGGTGTCAGGTGACACATACGAACCCTTCTGCTCCACATGGTCGCCCAGTACCTGTTTCAACGCATAGTCGAGCAAGTGCGTAGCGGTATGGTTGGCGGCAGAAGCGTCACGCTTGTCGGTATCCACACATGCCATGAACTCCGCAGTGGGGTCTTTAGGCAGCTGCTTGACGATATGTACGCTCTGGTTGTTCTCACGCTTGGTGTCGATAATCTCGATGGTCTCATTCTCGTTGCAGAGCACACCGCAGTCACCGACCTGTCCACCCATCTCGCCATAGAATGGAGTGGCATCGAGAACCAGCTCATAGAACTCGTTCTTCTTCTGGGTTACCTTGCGGTAGCGCAGGATATGACAGTTGTATTCGGTATAGTCGTAGCCCACGAACTGCTGTTCGCCAGCCTTCAGCTCCGTCCAGTCGCTGTTCTCCACAGCAGCGGCATTACGGGCACGCTCTTTCTGTTTCTGCATCTCCACATTAAACTGCTCCTCGTCAACGGTGAAGTTGTTCTCACGGCAGATCAGCTCGGTGAGGTCGAGGGGGAATCCGTAAGTGTCGAACAGACGGAAAGCCTGTACGCCATCCAGCTGGTTCTTACCTTCAGCCTTCAACTTCTCCATTGCATCGTTTAGCATGGCGATACCCTTGTCGAGGGTACGCAGGAAAGACTCCTCCTCCTCTTTGATGACCTTGGTGATCAGTGTCTGCTGTGCCTTCAGCTCTGGGAAGGCATCGCCCATCTCATGAACGAGGGTGGGAACGAGCTGATAGATGAATCCGTCCTTCTGACCGAGGAAGGTGTAGGCATAGCGGACGGCACGGCGCAGGATGCGGCGGATCACATAACCCGCCTTGGCATTCGAGGGCAGCTGTCCGTCAGCGATGGAGAAAGCGACGGCACGCAGGTGGTCGGCACATACTCGCATGGCGACATCCGTCTCTTCCTTCTCTCCATATTTCATGCCGCAGATCTGCTCCTCCGCCTTGATGATAGGCTGGAAGACATCCGTGTCGTAGTTGGAGTGCTTCCCCTGCATCATACGTACCAGGCGCTCGAAGCCCATACCGGTGTCGATGACGTTCATGGAGAGCTTCTCCAGTGAGCCGTCAGCCTTGCGGTTATACTGCATGAACACGAGGTTCCATATCTCGATGACCTGCGGGTGGTCCTTGTTGACCAGTTCACGACCCGTAGGACTGTTCTTCTTCTCTTCCTCCGTACGGGAGTCGACATGAATCTCAGAGCAGGGACCACAGGGACCTGTGTCGCCCATCTCCCAGAAGTTGTCGTGCTTGTTGCCGTTGATGATATGGTCGGCAGGCACATGTTTCAGCCAGTAGCCGGCAGCCTCGTCGTCACGCTCCAGTCCCTCAGAGGCGTCACCCTCGAAGACGGTGACATACAGATCCTCAGGATTCAGTTTCAGCACGTCCACCAGGTATTCCCATGCCATATCAATGGCACCCTCCTTGAAATAGTCGCCGAACGACCAGTTGCCGAGCATCTCGAACATGGTGTGGTGATAGGTGTCATGACCCACCTCTTCCAAGTCGTTATGCTTACCGCTGACACGCAGGCACTTCTGGGTATCGGCACGACGGCGTGGCTCAGGGTCACGTGTGCCCAATATGATATCCTTCCACTGGTTCATTCCCGCATTGGTGAACATCAGGGTAGGGTCGTCCTTAATCACCATAGGAGCAGAGGGCACGATAGCATGCTGCTTCTGCTCGAAAAACTTCTTAAACGATTCACGAATCTCGTTAGCTGTCATCATCTTTCTTCTTAGTTTTTACAAATTTGGTGCAAAATTAAATAAAATCGGGCAAATAGCAAAGTATTTGCCCGACTTTTGTATATGTGTGCGTGTTCCTTATTGTGCAGACAGGATATTGACGGTGCCGCTCTTCAGTCCGGTGGAGGTGCATTGCAACAGGATATTGCCGGCACTCTTCTCACTCTGGATGATGACTTGTGCGTAACCGTTGAAGGCAGGAATGCTGAACTCCTTGCAGTCCTTGTCTTTCGGGTGATCGGCACCGGGATAGGAGGGGTCACCATTCCCTGCGCCGATGATGCGGCCGTTGCCTTCAATACGGAAGGTCAGGGGCTGGCAGGCATCAGGAACGACACGTCCTTTGGCATCCTGCAACTCGATGGTGACGATGGCGACATCCCGTCCGTCGGCAGTGATGCTGGGGCGGTTGCTCTTCACGATGATCCTGTCGGCAGGTTTGGTGGTCTCTATCGTCTCCGTGAGGATGCGCTTGCCGTTCTTATAGCCTGCGGCGACCACCTTGCCAGGCTGGTAGACCGCCTTCCACTTCAAGTGTCCGTTCTTAGGCATCTTCTGACGACCCAGCTTCTTGCCATTGACCGTCAGCTCCACCTCGTCGCAGTTGCTGTATGCCCATACCTCCACTTCCTCACCCTCATGACCTTGCAGGTTCCAGTGGGGGAAGATATGCAGGGTGGGCTCGTCGGTCCACCATGACTTCAGATACCATGCCTCGTCTTTCCAGAAACCGCAGTAGTCGAGGATGCCGAACTCTGAGTCGTGGGCAGGAAATGACAGAGGGTTGGGCTCGCCACGGTAGTCGAAACCGGTCCAGTAGAAGAGTCCCGCAGCCCATGGGCGGTCAGCATAGAACTTCCAGCCACGCTCGATACGGTTGTAGGTACCGTCCTTGTCAGCGCTCCGGTTCATCGATACCATGCGTCCCGGGAATTCCGGATTGTCGTAATAGACACCACGGGTACCACAGCCCGTCGTCTCCTCCGTACCTACTATCTTCCATGTCGGGTTGTTCTTCTTGCGGTTGTCCACATCATTCTGCAGGATATAGTTGAAACCTACTACGTCAAGTCCCTTGATCATCTCTCCGCCGCCGGCATTGGCGATGGTAGAGTGGCGGGTGGGGTCGAGCAGTTTGGTATACTCCCTCATGGCAGCGGCAATGCGTGTTCCCTGGATGGTATTCTCCATTCCCCATTCCTCATTACCGTCGCTCCACAGGATGACGGAAGGATGGTTACGGTCACGCTTGATCATATTCTCCAAGAGGCGCAGGTGCTCTGTGTTGACACCTGAGAGACGGTTCTCGTCGATGACGAGGATACCCTCGCGGTCGCAGATGTCGAGCAGGGCAGGAGTCATGGGGTTATGCGAGGCACGGTAGGCGTTACACCCGAACTTCTTGAGTTGTTGGATGCGCCATGCCTGCAGGGCATCGGGGATAGCAGCCCCCACGCCCGCATGGTCCTGGTGCATATTGGCACCTTTCAGCTCGATGGACTTGCCGTTTAACAGGAAACCCTTGTCGGCATCGAAGACCACCTCACGGAAGCCTGTTGTGGTGGTATAGACATCCGTCACCTTGCCATCCACCTTCACTGTGGTCTCCACCTGATAGAGGTAAGGGTCCGTAGTGCTCCACAGGTGTGGGTGACTGACCGTCATCTGTTGTTTGCAACTGCTGGTCTGCTTGCCTTTCAACTGCATTGTTGCTGCAGCCATCTTGCCAATCTCCTTTCCGTCGGCATCCAGCAGGCGTTGCTCCACCTGGCAGGACTGTGTGGCGAGGGTGCTGTTATGGATCTCTGTCTCTACAACCATCGTGGCAGTCGTGTAAGGTGCTTTCATGTCGGCATAGACGAAAGTACCGAAGGGAGCCACGCTCACCTTGCCCGTCTTGACAAGCCATGCATCCCGGTAGATGCCGGCACCCTCGTAGAACCAACCCTCCTCAAGGGTAGCGTCGGCACGTACACAGATGAGGTTGTCGCCTCCGTAGTTCACATATTCCGTCACGTCATACACCTGAGTGGCATAGCCGCTGGGTTCCGTACCCAGCCAGAAACCATTGAACCAGATGTTGGCATTGCGGAAGATACCGTCGAACTGCAGATAATACCTGCAGGGAAGGTCTTCGGTACTTCCACTTTTCAATTCTTCAATTTTCACAGTCTTCCTGTACCATCCCACGCTGGTCTCCGGGTATTTATAGCCTACGGTCTTATAACCATGAGAATGACTGGCTTTCTGTTCATACGACAGGGTGGTCACCCAGTCGTGGGGGATGCGTACCTCCTCCCATTTCGAGTCATCGAACTTCGGGGAATACGGTCCCTCGTTATGAATCGAGTTCGCCTTCGTCAGGTAGTTGAAATACTCCGTTCCGCACCCGAAGTCCTTGGCAGGGTCAGCGGCGTTGCCGAAAGCGAACTTCCACCCCTCGTCCAGTCGGATGGTCTCTCTCACATTCTGTGCGTTCATGGTGAGTACTGTCATCCAGACAGTTATCACCGTCATCAGTTTTCTTAGGTTCATATTGTTGGTTTAATTATTGATTAGAATTCTACCCCCTCTGATATACATCCCTTTGCGTGGTATTTCAGAGAGGCGGTGACCTTGAAGGTCATAGATGGCAAGATTGGTATGCTTGCTGACTTTCGGTGACTGAATACCAGTGTATGCGTCCCAGCCGGCGGATAAGTCCTCAAGGGTGACGACACGGCTGTCGTTCATACATTTCGTCCATTCTTCCTTGCTGGTCTGGTCGACGAATTTGCCATTCCATGTGTGATACCAAGGCATCCACCACGACCATACAGCCTCCTCGTCAAACTCCTTGTCGATATCAGGGATGGGACCATTCTCTGATAAAGCGAGAATCTTCTTGCCTCCAGTGAGTACTTTGAGTTTGTCAAACAAGACATAATTACTGGAGTAGTCGAAACTTTTGTTATAGATATCCGCTGAGACGACATCATAATAGGCTTCGCCCGGGTTCCAGTCCTGGTCATACTCTCCAGCGTTCCATACCCAGATGACATTATGAACACCCTTGACATTCACCATCTCATCGTAAAGCAGATGGTAGAGTTTCTTGAAAGGTTCCGCTCCCTCTCGTCCCCACCAGAACCAACCGCCACTTGATTCATGGAGAGGGCGGAAGATACAGGCGACACCAGCATTCTGTAATTCCAGGAAATGATCGGCAATGGCATCGATGTCCTTGATGATGTACTGATAGAGAGAAGAAGAGGTGTTCCATGTGCCGTCAGACTTCATGGCATTGGTGATCTTCATGCTGCATTTGTCAGTATAGAACTCGCCAGTGCTGCGGCTGGGGTCACGCCAGTGCCATGTGAAGGTTGGAACGCCTCCACGCTTGTAGGTGTCTTTTGCCAGCTCAATGACATTATTGGTATATGATTTAGTCCAATCGGCATTCTCGTAAGCACCAGTCGTATTCATGAAGTCGAAACCAACGAGGGCTGGGTATTTGCCGGAGGCTTCATAGACAGCCTTTATGTCGTCATGCTGTGTGACATTCCCATTGGCAGACGACATGTCACCAGTCATCATACCAGAAATGGTCTTCTTTCCAAAATTGTTATAGAGGAAGGAGTATACTTTCTTAGCATTGGCTGTTGCCTGAGGATCAACAGGGGCTGGCGATATATTAAAAGGCAAAGAGATACTATTATCCTTCTCGATGCGGATATAGTCAATGCGGAACCATGTCCAACCGGGAGTGATAATGATGGTGTTATTGCCTTTATTCATAAAGAAAGTACCAACGGCTGTCTCTGCTCTCCCCTTGGTCGTGAAAGTACCGTTACTGCCGTTCACGGCAAGGTTCACCACCTTGTCGCCATGAAGTCCGTCATAGCCCACATAGACGATATATTTCCCTTTTTCCGACTGATTGTAGGTAAAGGTGATTTTGGCATTTTCTTCTGTTATTTCCAGTGCTTTCCCACCAGAATACTTGCTATCTTGAATCAGTTTGCACTTCACGTAATTAGCATTTTCTGCCTCTAACTTCGTACTGGTTTGGGCAAGGATGCCGATAGTAGCGAAAAAAAGGAAGATAAGGGATAGTGTTGTTCTTTTCATGATTATTGTTTTATGATTAAACGATATGAGACAACGTCACGGGCTTTCACCGTCAGTTTACGTTCTGTCTTGTTTTTGATATTGGTCTTTCCTTCCATCTTATGTGTCCACAGATTGTATACCTGATAGACTTTCGTATCAAAAGAAGTGCTTAGACCACTCACCTCTTTGTCAGTCAGGTTAAAGTCTTGCCAGTTGAGCGCATAGGTGATATCTTGTTTTGTCGGGTTGAGAATCGTAAATGCCCAGTCTCCTCCCGCAAGAGGCTTGAACCAGAATTGCAGTCCATCATGGTCACAATAGTGTAACCCTTGAATACCTAATGTGTCCTGGTCAACAGCTATCATCTCCTTATTCATGATGATGTTGCGTGTTGCCTCACTCATGGAACGAAGGTCATTGCCTAGGATGAGTGGACTCGCCATCATACACCACATCGTGAAGTGAGCACGGTCCTCATTCTCAGTCATTCCATTGCCTACCTCCAGCATGTCGGGGTCGTTCCAGTGCCCTTTGCCGGCATACTGACGGAGGGAGTCGTTGAACTGGATACACTGCATCACACCAAATTGCGTGTACCCTGCCTCAAAGACCCGCAGAGAGTCGAAGTCGCACCAGATATCGGGGGTTGTTCGCCAAGAGTGACCAATCTCCTTTGCCCATTTCCAAGGGCGGCTGTTTCCCCACTCACACATACTGAGGAATATCGGGCGACCCGAAGCACGCAGTGCGTCACTGATGAGTTGGTAGGCACCCTGTGGGTTGACATTGGTCGTATTGCACCAGTCATATTTCAGATAATCCACTCCCCAACGGGCATATTGGATGGCATCCTGGTATTCATGTCCTAAAGAACCGGGCATTCCTGCGCAGGTACCTGTCCCGGCATCACTGTAGATACCCAGTTTCAGTCCCTTGCTGTGGACATAGTCCGCAACAGCCTTCATGCCATTAGGGAATTTCTTGCTGTCCACCTGTATGAAACCGTCCGCGTCACGCTTGCCGTGCCAGCAGTCATCAATATTGATATAGGTGTAGCCGGCATCACGCAGTCCGCTTTCCACCATGGCATCCGCTATACCCTTAATGATGTCTTCAGAGATATTTCCCTGAAATTTGTTCCATGTACTCCATCCCATCTGCGGGGTGTCTGCTAAATGTTCCCATTTCTGTGCCTTTCCCGGCATTACCATGAGGGCAAGGATAACGCCCATCATGAGTCTTTGTTTTAGATTCTTCATATTTGACGTGTTAATGATTTTGCTGCAAAGATAACTCTAAAAATTGAAAGATGCAATAGCACCCGGTTGTTATGGTACATTTTTGCAACATTTGTGACATATACTCTTATACGTTTTGATGTCGTAATTCGGAAAAAAGCACTATCTTTGCAGCAGAAATAAGAACCTGAGACTTATGCGGAAATACTATGCGTTTATTTTCTTTTTTGTAAGTATTCTGTCAATCCACGCACAGAAGAACCTGCAATTCCGTCATATAAATACAAAAGGCTATAGCGTACGTGCCGTCTACCGTGACACAAATGGCATAGTATGGTTAGGTACTTCCTCAGGAATACTGAGCATGCCACAGTTGGAGAGCAGGAATCCCGGAAGTTACCAGCGGCTGTCTTCCGACATCAATATGAGCGTCAATAAGATTACTGGTGATTCAGAAGGTGGATTATGGGTCAAAACGATAGATAATGACGTTTATTATTATCATCCACAGCGCAACGAGTTTGTGGAAGATGTTCCTGCGATGTTTGCTAAAAAAAACATCAAAGTATGGAAAGAGTTTGATGTGAATGCCGATGAGGAAGGGCATACGCTTGCTACCAAGGACAACAAACTCTATTGGTTGGATCAGAAGACAGGAAAAGTGACAAGTCTTTCTATAGGAGCAGAAGAGTATATTATTGCTGTCTGCCGTAATGAAACCTGTTACGCTCTCATTTCCAACAAGAGCCTTTATGTTCTTTCCATCAAAGAAAAGCGAATCATTCGTCAGGTGACACTTCCTGAGGGGTACCATGCTCATAAACTTGTCAATATGGATGAGGCGGGTAATGTCTGGGTATGGTCTGATAATAAGGTGTGGAAATATGACCATTTGCATCGTCAGTGGGTGTTGGTCGTTCAGATCCCCTCAAATATTGCGGGACTTCAATTGGACGGTAAGCAGCAATTATGGATAGCAACGGACTCGGATGGTATCTATCTTTGTGATATGGACGGACACGTTCTTGCTCATTTAGTACATTCCACGTGGGATGGCAATAGTCTTCAGAGTAACAAAATAGACATGCTCTATTATGACAAGAAACGGCAGGCGATGTGGATATCCTATACCAAAGGCGGTTTGTCAATTTGTACCAGTCATCAGGAGAACTATTCTCTCAACAAAATTGTGGACATGGCGACACAAGAGTCCATTTCCGACATTCTCACTTTTGCACCAGCTCCACATAACGGAGGCATGTGGATTGGAATGGAAAATCGTGGCGTGTACCTTCATGATGGGGATACTGACAAGAACATCATGGGTAACGGTTCTGCTACTGCACTTCATTCTGGTAAAGACGGCTCACTTTGGATCGGACTCTATTATCAAGGGCTGTGGCACCGACAACAGAATGGAAATACCACTCGCTATTTCAAGGACAGCTCACCCTATGATGTCGTTGAGAATGACAAAGGCGAATTCTTTGTTGCCTTATTAGGAAAAGGTGTGTGGTGGCTTAACCCTGTAACAGGTGATACCATGAACACGCATTTGAAACCATCATACGCATTAGATTTAGCGTATCATAAACATCAGCTCTACGCTGCAACCACCGAAGGACTTTATAAGGCAGGCAAAGACCTTGTCTGGGAGAAAGTGTGTGACGGGCGTTTCCGTTACTTGTGTATAGATAAAGACGATTATATTTGGATGCTTGGTAATGAGGGCTGTGAGGGGTTGACCTTGTTGGATGCCAGTGGCAGGGAAGTGAAGGTGTTAGCCGATTTAAAGCATGCCCCATTAAAGAATATCTCTGTCGACAAGGATGGGAATGTATGGATAGTCACTCCCACGGAATTACTCATGCTGCGTCATCAATTAGAGGACAGGAGCAAGTTTGACCGCTATTCCTTCAATATCAATCCTGATGGCAAGCAGCTATACTATAATTTCCGTGCCAGTGAGATAGATGCCAATGGTATTCTCTGGCTGGGTACGACAACGGGCTACCAGCGGGTGGATACCCGTAAACTCTTGTCGCAGGTTAATCAGCTGGAGGAATCACACCAGCTGTTACTGGGAGCGGTTAGTGTTAATGACAAGCTGTTAACTCCTCAGACTCTGGGAAAGGATATTGTTTTCATTCATGAACTTTCCTTGAGCTACCATGAAAATAATCTCGTGATAGAGTGTTCCAATCCTGATAATGATGGTTTCTCTGCAGATGCCTATTATTATCAGTTGAAAGGATTCTCAGACACCTGGCATCCTATAGAGGGACGGACTATCGTCTTCTCTAACCTGCCATCAGGTGATTATCAGTTACTTACCCGTACACAATTCTCACAACCGAGTCTGTTGCTGGCAATACATATCGCTCCGCCGTTTTGGTTGTCTTGGTGGGCTTTCCTCTTATATATAGTTATTGTAGTCCTGACGGTATGGGGTGTTGTCCGTTACTATCATCATCGTCGTGTTTACAAACAGCGGATTCATGAGTTGCAGCTGCAACAGGAGCAGCAGGAACAGATGAATGAGATGAAACTCCGTTTCTTCACCAATATCAGTCATGATTTACGGACACCACTGTCCTTGATTATCAGTCCTGTAGAGGAACTGTCTAAACAAGTGAAGGACCCTCAGCAGTTGTCAACCCTTCAGATGATTCATCGCAGTGCGGACCATCTGCTTTCTTTGGTAAACCAGATTCTTGATTTCCGCCGTCTGGAGTCAGGACGTGAGAAACTGGTTTCTTCCTATGGCGATATTATCACTTTGCTGCGGGATGTCTGTAACTCTTTCCAACTGAAAGCGGAAAAAGAACAGGTCAGTTTCTCCTTCCAGTCGTATGTGGAGCATGTGGATACTTTCTTCGATAAGGACAAGATGACAAAGGTTATGATGAACCTTTTGTCGAATGCTTTTAAGTTCACTGATGCAGGAGGGAGTGTTACCGTAGGGGTGGATATTGCCGACCGACAGGTTGTCGTGACGGTGGCTGATACAGGAGTCGGTATTCCGGATGCAGACAAGGAGCGTATCTTCGACCGCTTCTTCCAGTCAGCGTCAGGAAACCGCATGTCTATGGGTAGTGGCATCGGTCTTCATATCGTCCGTGAGTATGTTCGTCTGCAAGGTGGTGACATCACCGTGTCTGATCAACCAGAGGGGACGGGCTCAGTGTTCCGTTTCACCATTCCTTTAAAGAAGAATGGTGATCCGTCAAGACAGGCAGAAGAAATCTCCCCCATGGATGTCAAACAGGAAAATGCCGGTCGTCAGTCGTCAGAAAAGGAGGGCTTGCCTACACTGTTACTTGTTGAGGATAACAAGGATTTCCTTGCTTATATGCGGCAGAGCCTGGAAGGTGATTACAATATATTGACTGCTGTCAATGGTGTTGAGGCTCTTGACCTGTTGAGCAAGAAGGATGTTGACATGATTACCAGTGATGTGATGATGCCTGAGATGGATGGATTAGAACTGTGCCGTCGTGTAAAGACGGATATTAACACTTCGCATATCCCCGTGATACTCCTGACGGCAAAGAGTATGGCTGGTGACGAGCTGCAAGGCTTGGAGGCTGGTGCGGATGACTATATCACGAAACCTTTCAGTATGGAAATACTCCGGCAGCGCATCCATAAATTAGTGGAGAGAAACCAGAAACAACATGAGCGCTTTGCACAGGAGGTGGATATAGAACCTTCCGAGATTACGGTGACATCCCTTGATGAGCAGTTTATCGCACATGCCATCAGTATCGTGGAGGCACATATCAGTGACCCGGATTTTGGTGTCGAGGAGTTAAGTAATGAGATGGGCGTTCACCGTTCTCAGTTATATAAGAAACTCTACCATCTGACAGGTAAGACTCCTGTGCTGTTTGTCCGTTTGATACGTCTCAAGCGCGGTAAGCAGTTGTTGGAGCAGAGTGGGATGTATGTCTCCGAAGTCGCCTACCAGGTAGGCTTCAACTCTCCCCGACTATTCTCCAAGTATTTCAAGGAAGAGTTCGGGGTGACTCCTAAGGAAATAAAATAATTAATAAAGTATGGCACATAAGTTCTTATTTACTATTATGACTTTCATGCTATCATTCGTATCAACCTTGCAGGTCTCTGCTCAGCGGCAGTACCTGCACGAGGGATGGTCCTTTGGACAAGCTCGTCTGGCAAACCGTTACCCTGCCCAGGTTCCTGGTGTGGTACATACTGACTTGTTACGTCTGGGACTGATTGACGATCCCTACATAGGACTTAACGAGCGTAAGGTGCATCTCCTTCAGCAGGAGGTGCCGCTTACTTTTGCCATCCGTAACGGCAACCTTTGTAAAGGATGCCTCCTTTCATTGTAAATCAAATTGAATTACAAAGTAAATCAAATTGAATTGCTGAGTAAATCAAATTGATTTACATTGTAAACCAAGTTGGATAGCAATTCAGCATGATAGGGTCTTCATCCACGATGCCCATAGTTGTACTTTGAAGCCCATAGCTTCGACCCACGGAGCCCCGGGCTTCGCCCCTTGGAGGCGGCACCTTCGCCCCTTGGAGGCGGCACCTTCGCCCCTTGGAGGCGGCACCTCCAGCCCACGGAGGCGGCACCTTCGACCCTTGGAGCCCGGGGCTTCGCAACCCCCATGCAGTATTTTGATGAACACGGAGAAATAATAAAACTCTGTATCTCTGTGTCTCGGTGTTGAGTGAATATTAAGGAAAAAACACCATTCCTTGTCACCCTTGTCACCTCGTTGCCACACGTAACACGCTGATTCTCAAGTAGTGTTGCAAGGTGGCAACGGTTGCAAGGGTAAAAAACTTTATGTATGCGCGCGTGCGCGCGTAGAATTCCGATGCTCCTATCAAACAATACGAGTATCAGAATTTTTATTCCGATGCTCGGAATAAAAAATACGACTGGCAGATTTTTCATTCCGCCAGTCGTATTTATAAATAGTGGCATCGTATTGCCAAATAGTATTGTCGTATTTGATCAGAAGTGGATTATTTAGGGTCGTCTTTCTCGTAGTTTATGATATAATATCACTCACAATCTCCTCTTTATCCTTCATAATAGGAATCTCTTCACCAACAGATGAGCCAATGTATGTCGGGTCACATATTACAAAGTGCATACCACTCTTAACCACATATACCCCCTTTACTTCTTCGTCTGTAAAGCAAACACCAATAGCCAGATGATTCGGATAGTAAATGAGGACAGTCTTTAATCCTAATACATCATGAACCAAGCGGGACATTAGAATGCTACGATCCTCTGCGTCACACCATGGATAGTAAAGCGTCTCTTCTGCATAGAAGGCACGGTCTTTGCCCCATACATCCTCATCATAACGGAACAGGAATGTCTCTGGTTTCTGTTCTTTGCCCTCAAAGTCTATCTTACCTTGCAACCATGACAACAGCATCTGTACAGCCTCCTTTTGCGACAAGCCTTTCAGTTTTTTCTGCATGTCTTTCACCAGAGTATCTTGTAGATGCTTCTCCAGTGGGGTATTCACCTTTGCCATCCATTTCGTCATGATGTCATTGTTAAAGGTCACAGAAGGCATGTCACCATAGAAGTCAACTAAGTTTTTGTTCACCTGAAAGGTAAAAGTAAACTCCTTGTTGTTCAATGATGTGACTGTTCTTGGTTCCGTCAGTTTCACAGCAAACTTCTGCTCACCGCTTATTCTCATGGATATAGGTTGCCCTTTCCATCCGTTATCCACCACTTTTATATTTCCAGCGGTCGTAGAGTCTGTAATGCCATAAAGATAATAGCGTTTGCCGTCAATGTCAAAATACTGAGTGTTTTCTACATAAGCATCTGTATTATATAATGACCTCAATATTTTGTCCTTTTCCCACGCTAATCTGATATCATAACCAGACTTCTTTAAGAGCGTTGCCATCATCAGTGTTGCCTCATTCGTATCACCCAGACAAGTTTTCGATAGCCTGTCTGCCAGCTTCACGTAAGCCCAGTCGCTCAGGTTCAATGCTTTCTTCACCTGCTGACAGTCCTTTACAGTCTGTTCTGTTGCCAGACCTATCCACTGCTCACATTTCGCCATCTGCTTGCTGTCGTTCTTCTTTAGCTTAACACTTTTCGACGCATCAAAATGCACAGTCACATCAGTGCCATACAGTTGAAAACTCACTGTTTTCTCCTTATCTGCTCCGAAAACCATACATGGCATGAGCATCAAAAGCAAGACCAAAATCTTTTTCATAATTGCAAACTCATTTATTATTTCGCTACAACTTTTTTACCATTGATGATATAGACACCCTTAGGTAGATGTTTCATCACATCATCCCGTTTTCCGGACGCAACTAATAGACCTGAAAGATTGTATACCTTCACATCCTCATCTGTAGCATAGCCATCACGATACAATACCTGATAAATTCCAGTGGTTGTACCCATTATATCTGACAGAGAAAGGAAAGCACGTCCGTTGGCGGCATCATTAGTAGTATAAGCCTCAAAGGGTTTTGCGTCACGCAGACTTGATACAAACGCACTGCCAGCATCCCTATCGCCAGTGTTCGGTGCTTTGTTGATTACCATGATTTTAGAACTTTTCTCTTTTTTAAGATAGCAGGGGACAAAGGAAATACTATTCTTATGTTGCACAATAGGATTTGTTACTTGAATTTCAACATTTTCGGCAGAGAAAGTAACATTACCTGCAAGATTATAGGGAGTCGCATATTTCTTATTATTTGGCATACTGATGATGTATGGCATATATGCTTCTATAGATGTCACATCTTCAAAGTAATTACCAACCAGTGTACGTAGCCAGAAAGGTCGAACGTTTTCTGGATTTCCTGCTTCCTCATATTTCTTGAAGGGCATCAGTTCTCCCTTTGTCTCATGGGTAATCTTTTGAACTGTAAATGGCAGCGTGATAGTCTCCCAACCTGTACACTTCTTGATTTCAGTCTCCATGGAGTAGTTATGAGTATAGCTGATCTCCTTTGCCTTAAATGCTTTCGGACAATAGAAATTATCGTTACCGTTATCATCAGAAAGAATGATACGCGTTGCTGTTCCATTAACAATTCGATTTTGTACTCTGCTGGGTGCCCAAGAGTCAACCATCACATACACCAGCATATTTGGATTCACCTGCTCGCCAAATGTATTAGAAGGAAGACTTTCTGAAGCATTCCATATCAAGGCCGCCATCTGTGGACAATCGGCAAAAATTCGGTCTCCTACATTAATGATTTCCTTGGGTGATTTGAACGAAATCAACGATGGCATACCAGCAAAAGTTTCTGCAGGAAAGGTCCTGTTTATAATTGTTGTATTCTCCAAATCCAAGTGTTGAACATTCTTTAGGCTAGTTCTGATGAAGCTTAAATCAGAAGTATTCAAAGGACCTGAAACAGTTAATGATTCTACATCAGAAAACCCCGACCAGTCAAAAGCCTTATGTAAAAGTCCTTCACTTTTTACTTCTGCTGTAGAGTTACCATCATAATAATATGTAATCTCGTATGGACAAGGAGCAGAATCATTCTTATGCGGATGCCGTGCAATTAATCTTAAAGTGCCAAGTCCTTCAACAGCAGTTCGGTCTGTATACTGTTTTTCCTCTCCTCCATTGAATGTATAATAGACAGTTGTACCTTCTGGAATTGTAGACTTAAAATACCTACCATCGTATTCCGTAACCTCAGGACTTTCACAAACAAACCAGTCCACAGGATACTCGATAATATCTGATTCATACAGAGATTCTTTCACAGCAAAAGCTTTTAATGTGCAATTCTCTGTTAATATAATCGGGTCTTTGAAAACTTGACTGCTTCTAGTAGGAGAATTTCCGTCTAGTGTATAATAAATGGTGGCATTGTCGGTCTTTGATGTGAGAGTCAATGAGTTTCCATTGCGAACAACTTCAGGAGTAGCACATTTATAAGCCGTTGGGAGAAGTGCATCTGACTCTGTAATATTCGTAAAGTTTCTCCAACCAGGCATCAGCGAATAAATCTCCTTTGTTCCCGTAGGTACTACTAAAGATTTCTGATCATGATAGCCAAATGAATTTTCTGAAATTGGCATAGGGTTCATAATATATGAGTAAATTGCCCCTATAGTAATACCCGAAAAAACCCAGTCTCCTATATTCTCAACATACGGAGGAATATACAACAATGATAAAGTAGAATTCTCTATGCCATCCGCAAAAGCATGATTCCCTATGGACTTCAGTTGATTAGGAAGTTTAAAATTGATTAATTTGCATCCAGAGAAAGCATACTCACCAATTGCTTCTATTGTCGAAGGTAAATCACAATTACTTAACAAGCTACATCCACGAAAAGCAGACGAGTTAATTGTTGTCAATCCATCAGGGAGTATTACTTTCGCAAGTTGATCGAGACCACAGAAAGCATAATCTCCGATGGTTTTTACCGTTGTAGGGACATTAAACAACACAAAACTTTCTCTCTTCCCATACGGCACGTAGTATAATGTCGTTTTTTTCTTGTCATATAGAATACCATTGTTGTCAACACTGAAATATTCATTACCTTCAGCGACCTCGAATGCTTCCAGATGGTAGCTATTATGCAAATTAGAGACTGAAGTCACACTCTTTGGAAGCCTTAATATTTTCACGCCATATTGCACATCATTGATAAATTTAATGGTGTTTGGTAACTGCAAGTCGACAATACGATTGGCATAAACGTATTCAACACCTTCCACCACATAATCAACTCCACGGAAACGTACAGACTCAGGAACTGAAAGAACGTCACTATTTATTGTTTGTTGATAGTCACAATATAGATGTGCTACACCAGAACTGTAAAGATGATATGGTACTTTATTTATGGTAACAAGTTGACCGTCATAATCCAAACCGGGATCCACATTGAATGTCGGCTCAAAGTCTCCCTCCATAATATTGGGGAATTCTTTCCATCCTTGAATGTTGGAGAAAATGTCAACAGTCCCTTTGGGAACAACCAGATTCTGGACTGAACCTAAAGGCTGATTTGTTGACAGTTGAAAAGGCGCACAATGGACATATATGGTAGTAATATTCCAGCCAGCGAAAGCCCAGTCACCAATACTCTCCACATTCTGCGGAATTGTCAGCGAAGATAACGAAGGATTTTTTCCAGATTCTTGACTGAATGCACTCTCACCAATAACTTTCAGTTGAGCTGGTAGTTCAATACTTGACAATGGACAATGATTAAAAGCACACCAGTCTATTATCTCTATTGTTGATTGTAAATTGCAGGTGCGAAGTTTTTGACAATTATAAAAAGCAGAAACACCAATAGATTTAATTCCTTCAGGAAGTATTATTGTCTCTAACTTATCAAACTCACGGAATGCGTCATTACCAATGGCTTTTACTGAAGAAGGAACAGTGAAAGATGTGAGACTACTATGCTTAGCATAAGGAGCACAAATCAATGTGGTTTTATCCTTGTCATACAGTATACCATCGTTGTCAACACTGAAATACTCATTACCCTCAGCCACCTCAAATGCTTCAAGATGGGTACTTTCAGACAAGTTAGAAACGGAAGAAACCCCCGTTCCTAACACAATTTTCTTAACACCGCTTTTGACATTTTGCACCGATTTAACAGTCTTTGGCGTAACAAGTTCTAATGATGTGTTTCCAATAGCAAAGTAGTCAACATTTGTTACGGTATAAGTCTGATTATCATAAATTACCGTTTCTGGTAATTCTAGACGGTTGTTTGTTATAGATAACGATTCATTTGAGATATGATATACATGAGCCTCTTTAGTTTCGTTGTTATACAATTGATATAGGATATTATCAATCGTTACACTGTAACCTATCCCAGCCAATGATTGTACTTGTCCTAAAACGCTCATCAGCACACTCACTAATATAATTCTTTTCATAGTCGTATTTTGTTTGGCTAAATGACTTTATTAAATATTAGGTGATATAATATCATCCTTTCCCGGTTGCTGCCCTTCCATTTCCACCTCAACATCAGGACTGTAATTGGTACCTACTGCACTGATAGCATATGTGCGTACATAATATTTTTTGCCATCCTCAACAGATAGGGTGGTCGATATGTTACCGCTCTTGCCACCATCTTTCCCAACCACGACTTTTTGTGTTGGATTAGGAGATGTGCCATAACAGAAACCGTACTCTGTGACATCAAACAAAGATGAGAAACTTGCAGAGAGATTCAATTCTGTAGCAGATTCTCTGTCATATTGTGGCGATGTTACCTCAGGGAGTGTACCTTTCAATTGGGTAATGTGTATAGACTCTATCTTCGCATCGTTACCTACCACAATTGTCACATTTGCGTTACGTTCATTAACCGTGGTATTGGCATCACAAGTTATCGTGATGGTTTCACCTGACATATTGCTTGCACCATTGACTTTGTCAACATGACACCATGGTTGGTCTACGCTGATACGCCATGTACCGTTACATGTAATAACGATTGACTGTGACTCGCCCAGGGGACTCATGTTGAGAGCATTCGTGCTGACAGTCAGCGAGTATGCCTTCCCTTGTTGAGAAACTTCAATCATTGCTGTCGTCTCACCTGAAATAATAATCTGACCATTCTGGGCTGTCGTATTAGGATTTTCTCCTACTTTCACTTTCAAGTAGGACTTGCCACTATTGCCTTCATCACTACCTACTATCTCACACCACTCAGGTTTGGAAGTGACTTTCCAGTTGCTGTTTCCTTCTACGGTAAAAGTATACTCACCACCATCTGCAGCAAACTCATACTTATTAGGTGTCACTGTTAAAGACAATTCTCCTGAAGCCTGGGTGATAGTCACTGTCTTTGTAATACCAGGACTCTTAAATGTCAGTGTAGCAGAGCGACTCGAAGGGGTCGTATTCTCATCTGTTTCCAACCAAATATCCGCATCTCTGCTCCCTTCTGTACGATCAACTTTCAATGTAGGCCAATTAGTGTTATTGACTGTGATAGACCAACTACAATTAGCATATACATGGAACATCTTTTGTTTTTCTGTGGCACCAAGGGTAATATTGTTAACATTATTGTCAATTCTAATATAATCGTTAGAAGAAGAACTTCCAGAACCAGCATCATCCCCTCCACCACAAGAAGTAAAGAAGCTAAAGCAACATATTATTAGTAAAGAATAAAATACTAGATTTTTCATTATTCCATCTATTAAAAATTAATCAATAAGCCTGCATTAATCAAGAAACCTGATACATCAAAACCAGCCTTGTCTGCAGCTGCCTTAAAGTTTGTGTCATTACTCAAAGCAATATCATATTCCGGTGCAACAAAAAGATAAAGATGTTGAATGGGGACAAACAAAACTTTGGCTCCTATAGTCACGTAATGTGCAGTGTTACCATCTCCATAATCCTCACTGCCCTCTACTTTTGAACTGCTGAGGATGTTACATGCGTAACCTACTTGTGGAGTTAAGGCAAAACGACTGGAGAGTGGTATCTGATATCCATATTTCACTGCAAATGAATTCATCTTATGCTTGGCAGAGCCAAGGAAGTTTCCATCGCCATCATTCCAGTTCGTTACTTTTGACTCTGTCAATCCTAATGTGTAGCTTGCTTGTAGGTCATGATTCTTATATGTTCCACCGACTATTCCTGTAATTCCTGAAAGACTTCTTACCGTGAAAGCCAATCCAAAGTAGAAAGCTGTAGGCTTCACATAATTAATGCGACTTAACGTTACGGTATCCGTCGTCGTTTCATTATATTTAACAAGATACTCACGGTTCTGGGTGACATAGCCACGTCTGGAGAACTGCATCTGATAGGTTCCGATAGGTACGCTGACGGTCTCTGACAAATCAATAAAATGGTCACCATTATACGTGGTCTGCACGTTACCTGGGCGAGTGTAAATGCTCAACCATCCTGTATGGGGAGTAGGTGTGTTAGCCTTGAATACATTTTTCTGGCGAGCCACAACGGTAAATGAGGTCTTCACTGGATCGCAGTCAGCTTTACGGGTCTCTACAATATAGGTTCCTTCACGCAATTCTGTCTTCCATGTACTTGTTCCCACTTTACGTCCCTCAAAGTAAATATCAGCATTATTGTCTACATTGACTGTCACTTCGCCGAAATGGTCGGACATATCACGTTGCTCTACACGCACCAAGCGAATGCCTGCGTCGTCATCAGTTGTTATCATGAAAGTCTGTTCACCTTCATAGCGGTCTTTTATCGCACGAACCGTATGACGACCAAAACTCATGTAACGGTTATTGACAGGTGCTTTTCCGCAATTCTCACCATCAACGTAGATGGTAGAGTTGGCAATTTCTGAAGTGACAGTTACGTAACGACCGATGCCTATATCAAGATACATCTCGTATGTTCGACCGCCCTCTATTGGAACAGGATAATAATAATCACGAAGAACACCATAGTCTTTATGCTGTATGGTCAGCCTTTTAGCCATACGTGGTACATAAAGCCAAGTCTCTGCGCTATGCTCTTCTCTGGCAACAATACCTAAAGATCCTCCGTCAAATGTAAAGGAGTGGTCTGGGGCTTGAATTTTAATAAGGGCAGCCTTTTCTCCGTTTTGGTCTAATTTTTGTGTACCATGGGTGTTGGCGGTCATGTCATTCAGCAACATATCAAACTTCGTCACTTTAATGTTTTGCGCATACAACACCGTGGTAATAGACAGAAGTAGAAATGCTGACGTTAGTAGTCTTTTCATCCTGGCTTTTAGTTTTGTCGCCTCATCTACACCCCTACGATTCAGCAGTTTCATAGAAAAATCATTACTCCTCATACACAAAAAAGGCGTAGGTGTCTGTTCTCTTGCCCATCCTGGCACCTTGGGCCTTCGCATTGCCTCGCCACACAGGATAGACAACGCTCATCAGCCCACGCCAGCACGGACTATATATAATAATGTATATAGGAACGTACTACGTGACGCTTCGGTTGTCATCTGTCTGCTGTGGCTAGAAGTTGCGAAGTTCAAGGTGCACAACGACAGACGTTCGAAAACGTCTTTCTCATATATATGACCGCCCGCTCACCCCTAAGGGCTAACAAGCGATGTTGCAAAGATAAGAATTAATTTTGAAACTCCAAAGAAATTGAGAAGAAAAAGTTGGATGACCCTATCTTATCTCCCTGTTGAAAGAAAACAAACGAGGAAGACGTATGCTCCCTCGTTTGTATATACCTTTATCCAATAAATCCTTTCCCAGTCATAGGCAAAAGAGTTTATTGGGGTTCAACATCATTGTCTTTCTTCAATAAGATTTTAATTGACTTAATGAAATCTTCTGCTTTAGGTTTATATTCATCTATCATTTCCTGATCGCAGTACACAAAGTCATCGTAATCTCCACTATGGCGGATCTCAAACAGACGACTGAATGTCTTGCCATGCTCTTTTGAAAGAATTCCTTTGGAAATAAAGTTCATGCCAAGCATGTTTTTTACACCAGCATGTGAGGCAGCACTTATGCTGTTAGCAACTAATAAGGCTGATGCCGCATAAAAACACGCATAATATAATCTGTTAATTGCAGCATTAAAATGAGACTCTTTTGCTAAAATAGCAACTTCTTTCAACGTCTCATCTGCTCTCTCAAGTCGATATTGAATAAGGGCGTTTCTGCTTTCTTCATCCAATGTTTCTTTCATAGTCTAATCCCCTCATTCATTACGTTAATGTAAAAAGGTGTCTTAAAAGGGCGATTCTCCCATTGCTTACGAAGCATAATCATTGGACTAATTAGAACTCCCGAACTCAATTCTAAATCATAAAGCACTCCCGATAGTTCATTCTCTTTATGCAAATCACGTTTTTCACCCTCCAGCAAGATAAGTACATCAATATCACTGTCAGGACGAGCCTCGCCCCGAGCCTCTGAGCCATAGAGTATTGTTGTCGCCGTGGGTTCCGTCTCCAAGACTCTCTGTTTAATCTGCTGTACTATTTCCGGTCTACGCATATTTGCTTGCCAATAATATATTGCAAAGATATGAATTAATTCCTAAATCTCCAAAGGAATTTAAAAGAAAATGTTTCACGAAGACTTATAACTTTGTGGAATAAATTTACGGGAGGAAATTTGCAAATGTCAGGAATAGTTCCTATCTTTGCATCATCGGTATCAAACGAAGACGATTATGGCATTGAATCTGAACAAGAACTTGAAGCTTTATTATTCCATCAAGGAGGTGGCTGAGATGTTTGGCGTCAACGAGAGTACGTTACGCTATTGGGAGACGGAGTTTCCTTATCTGAAACCTAAGACATCCGGACCGGCAAAGATACGACAGTATCAGCAGAAGGATATTGACCAGATTAAGTTGATTCATAACCTGGTGAAGGTGCGTGGCTTTAAGCTTGCCGCCGCCAAGCGTATCATCAATGCCAATCGTGATGGTGCTGATAAAAGAATGCAAGTGCTCACGAGACTGATTGACGTTCGTGAGCAGTTGCAAGCTTTGAAAAAGCAGATGGACTACTTACAATAGGTTATCGGTTAGCGGTTAATGCTGGGGATTCCACGTATCATTAACGCTGAACACTTCGTTGAGCGTTATTTTTTGTGCCTCTTGCTTGGTAAGCTGACGGCTCCATGTGGCACGTCCTTTGGTGTTGGCTCCCTCTCCGTGGTTGTTGTACTCCAGATAGCGTGCCGTCTTCTCACGCTCTTTCTGCCAGTGGTGCCATCCCTCTGGGCGAATCTGACGGGGCAGTTCACAATTCATGAAGAGCGTATAGCCATAGTCACGCCATGGGCGACCCAGATAAACCTTGCTGACGTTAGCGTCAGCTGTGATGCGACAGTTGTTGAAGATATAGCCGTAAGTAACATCCTGTGGGGTAGAGGCTGCCGTGATATAGGAGTCTGCCTTGCAGAAGATGTCACAGTTCTCAAACCATGCGGTAGAAGGACCGAAGATGAAGTCGGTCGTTCCTTCGATATAGCAGTCCTTGAAGTAATGACGTGAGCGGGCATTACCTGTATAGATGGTGTCCTGATGTCCCAGGAAGCGACAGTTCAGGAATACAATCTTATCACCAGTGGTAAACAGAGCGACTGCCTGTCCCAGACGTGCGGCATTATTCTCCACCGTGATGTTCTTGAGGGTGATGTTTGCACCCTCAATCTTCAAGGTATAGGTACGGAAGGTACCCATGGGCTTGCCAGTCGGAGGATAGATGACGTTGGCATGGTCGTCCCATGTGATGATGGTGTTGTCCCTGTCCTCCCCGCATATCTCGATGTTCGTCAATGACTGTGGGATGATGAGTTTCTCCTTGTAAGTGCCTTTCTTGACAAAGATAACCTTATGGTAGTCCATAAAGGCACGGCATACCTCAATCGCTTCTGCGATGTTGCGGAACTGTCCCGTACCGTCACGTGCAACGACAAGCGTGTCAGGGTTGTCGTATGGGTTGGCAGCATTACCTACTGAAGGTAATAGGGCAAAAAGGAAAATAATTAAACAGTTTCTCATAACTATATACTCTAAACTCTCAACTCTAAACTCTCAACTACATGATCTGTGTGGCTTCCTGCAAGTCTTCGATGGTCTTGAGCTGGTCGATAATCGTCTTCACGTCCTCACGGTCATGGACACGAATCTCTATATCGCCGTCAAAGACACCCTCTTCACTGGTGATGGTCAGCTTATGGATATTGACATTCATCTGTGAGGAGATGACCTTGGAGATGTCCATCACCATACCCATGCGGTCAATACCCTCGATATGAATCGTAGCATCGAAGAAGAGTCGCTTGTGCATGTCCCATTTCGCATCCAGGATGCGGTTGCCGTAGCTCGTCTTGAGCTTGTTGGCGACAGGACAGTCGCGCTTGTGAATCTCAATGCGCTGTTTGTTGTCGATAAAACCAAGGATGTCATCTCCGGGAATGGGGTGGCAGCAATGGCGGAACTTGTACTGACCGATGTTGTTATCGTTGATGAAGATGGGTTTTTTGCGGTTGAATTTCTCAGGAACCACAAAGAACTCTTGTGTGGTATCCTCTTTCTTCGCTTTGTTCTTCCCCAGGAAAGGAACCAGACGTCGCCATCCTTTCTTCCCCTCATTATTATTCTTGCCTTGCAGTTCATCAAGGTCTTTCTCTCCAAGCAGGATGGTCTTCTCACCCAGTGCCTGGAAGAAATCCTCCCGGTTTTGTTGCTCGTGGAATACGGTCAACTTGTCTGCGATGGCAGTAGTATTCTCAATATCATTCTTTTTAAGGAACTCGTCTAAGATGTCCTCACCCCGCTTCTGTATCTCACGACCATTACGGCGCAGGATAGCCTGTATCTTTGCCCTTGCTTTCGCCGTCGATACGAAGTTAATCCATGATGCCTGTACGTGCTGGGCCTTGGAGGTGATGATCTCCACCTGGTCACCACTCTGTAGCTTATGGCTCAGAGGCACGAGCTTGTGGTTCACCTTGGCACCGATACAATGCGACCCCAGGAAGGTATGGATGCTGAAGGCAAAGTCCAGCGCCGTACATCCAGTAGGCATCGTCTTGATCTCACCCTTCGGGGTGAAGACGAAGATCTCAGAAGCGAACAGGTTGAGTTTGATAGCGTCGAGGAAATCCATGGCATCAGGCTGTGGGTCGTCAAGAATCTCCTTGATGGTGCGCAGCCATTCGTTCAGTTCAGACTCGTCCTCCGTAAATTCTTTCTCCATGCCGTCTTTGTATTTCCAATGGGCGGCAAACCCTTGTTCGGCAATCTCATCCATACGGTCAGAACGGATCTGCACCTCTATCCATCGTCCTTGTTTCGACATCAGGGTGACATGCAGTGCCTGGTAGCCGTTAGCCTTTGGATGACTCAGCCAGTCACGCAGGCGGTCGGGATGCGACTTGTAAATCTTAGAGATGGCTACATAGATGTTGAAGCACTCGTTGATCTCCTCTTCCCGTTTGTTAGGTGTGAAGATGATACGCACGGCAAGGATGTCGTAGACCTCATCGAAGGTGACATGCTTGTTCTGCATCTTGTTCCAGATGGAGAAAGGTGTCTTCACCCGCTCCTTGATCTCATACTTGACACCCATATGTCGGAGAGACTCCTCTATGGGGGCAGTAAACTGGTCGAAGAGCTCGTGGCGGGAAGCCTCTGTAGAGGCAAGTTTTGCTTTGATGCTGTTATACTCGTCCGGGTGTTCGTATTGGAAACTGAGGTTCTCAAGTTCTGACTTGATCTTGTTCAGTCCCAGACGATTGGCGAGTGGTGCATAGATATAGAGCGTCTCGCCTGCAATCTTATATTGTTTGTTGACAGGCTGTGACTGTAAGGTACGCATGTTATGCAGACGGTCGCAGATCTTGATGAGAATGACGCGGATGTCCTCACTCATCGTCAGCAGCAGTTTCTTGAAGTTCTCTGCCTGGGCAGATGCCTGCTCTCCGAAGATACCACCGCTGATCTTTGTCAGTCCGTCGACAATCTGCGCAATCTTGGGACCAAAGATGTTCTCGATATCCTCCGTGGTGTAGTCGGTGTCCTCCACGACATCATGGAGCAGGGCAGCACAGATACTGGTTGATCCCAGTCCCACCTCTTCACAGGCAATCTGTGCGACAGCGATAGGGTGCAGGATATAAGGTTCACCAGACAGGCGGCGCACTCCTTTATGAGCCTGACGGGCAAAATTAAATGCCTTGGTGATGATGTCGACCTTCTTACGGTGGCGTGATGCCAGATAACTATCCAACAGGTGCTGGAAGGCACCGTTCACCAGCTGTTCATCATTCTCTTCGCGAATTTTGTCTTTCTCGTCCTCCATATACCTTATTTATTTATAGGGACTATAGGAATTATAGTGACTATTATGATTTATCTGCGTCTTCTTCTTGACTTACGTCCTTTGGATTTTTTACCTTTGCCTCCACGAGCCTTGTTGCGCACAGCACCTCTCTTGCCACCGCGGCGTGCCTTGCTGTGACGACCAAAGCGTCCCTTCCTTCCTTTCTTGTAAGACCGCTTGCTCTTGTGATAGTAGGTCGGAGTATAGTCATTCACTTCCACCTGTATGCGGTTGGTCAGCAGTTCACTGGCTCTGTAGTTGCAGATGGCATCCTGGTTCTCGATAAACCTGTTCACGTCAGCAAGGGGCAGTCGCAGCGCATAAGGCTCGGAATTACCGGGGATGATGTCATGACGGTACATCGGGTTCAGTGCGCGCAGCATCTCAATGTCGATGTCCAGAACATTGGCAATCTGCTCTAAGTGTATCTTCTTGGTGACCATCACCGTGTCTGTCTGTGCAGGCAGACGACTGGTCATCGGACAGATGTTGTGCAGCGAGTAATAGGTCATCATGTAGTTGGCAGCGATGAACGCAGGCACATAGCCACGAGTCTCTCTGGGCAAGTAAGGGTAGATATGCCAATAGTCCTTGGAACCGCCAGAACGCTGTATCGCTTTGCTCACATTGCCCGGTCCACAGTTATAGGCTGCGATGACCAGGTTCCAGTCGCCAAATACCTTATAAAGGTCGCTTAACAGACGGGCAGCAGCATAGGATGACTTGATGGGGTCACGGCGCTCGTCCACCAGCGAGTTGATTTGCAGGTTATACTGTTTTCCTGTCGAAGGCATAAACTGCCACAGTCCCGCAGCCCCCACACGAGACACAGCCTTGGGGTTCAGTGCCGACTCAATGACGGGGAGGTACTTTAACTCCAAAGGAATCTGGTAGGCTTCCAATGCCTCCTCAAAGATGGGCATATAGAAATTGCCTGCTCCAAGGCAATAGGAGATGGTGCCACGCAGGCGGGATGCATAACGGTCGATAAACTGCTGTACGACATTATTATGTGCCATCTCCATGATGGTCGGCATACGTGACAGACGTTCGATATACACCTCCTCGGGAAAATAGGGGTTCTCATTCTTCATGTTACAGTCATTGGTGGTGAGATAGGTCTTTGCCATATACTCATTCAGCAGACTGTCGAGGTCGTAGGTCATCGCCTCAGGGAACTCAATGACTTCCTCCTTGCCACTCTGGTCAGTGACAACAATCTCGTCTTCTTCGTCCACCTCGTCCTCAGGGTCAGTCACAATCTGTGCCTGTACGGTGATCGACATGCCAAAAAGGATGGCGAGCAACATCAGTAATTTCTTGCTTATCATTCTTTATTTGGTTTTGTTTAAAAATTCAGTTTGCAATTAACTCCCAACGACTGCGCTTGCAAAGGATTGCCCCCACCGTGATTGGGAATGACGGCAGGCTCCACCTTCAGGCTCAAGTCCTTGGAGATGTCAAATTCAGACAGTTCAGCGTCCACATAGGCATCGATGACAGACAGCGCATAAACGCCGATCATCACGAAGAAACTCAAGTCACGCCAGCGACGGTATTTGTCCTTACGGTTCTTGAAGATCTCCTTATACCGTTCCTTGTTAGAATCGTCAATCGTCACCCCTAAGTGCAGGAATTTGTTATAGCTTGCCGTGTTAGGGTCTTTGTCCATGATGTCAAGATATGCCTGTGAATAGTCCTTATACATCATATTATTCCATGTGAGGGCATAGATACACCCGATGAACCCTCCATAGATGATAGGAAGTTTCCAGTACTTGCGGTTGTATATCTGTCCTGCACCAGGCAATACCAGGGCAAGCCACAGCGCACGCTTGGGGTCAGGTCGCCATGTGCTCCAGTCACGCTTGGGCTTGGCAATACGGGTGGAGTCTATCAACACCGACTGTACAGGATCCTCTTCGAGGGTCACCACGGAGTCAGTACGGGTGAGCGAGTCGATACGTGCCATCATGATGTCAATGCTGTCAGCGGATGTCGTCTGACGCTCAGTTTGCGCCATGGCAGACATACCTGTCATCATCAGCAGTGCGATGGCAGTTACTCGGAGCATATTGATGATGTGATGCTGTTTCAACTCGTTAGCTATTTGTTATTGACATTATCGAGAGAATTCATGATTCGCTCCAGTTCCTCTTCATTGTTGAAGGCAATACTGATCTTTCCTTTTCCTTTGGGGGAGCAAGTCATCTGCACCTTTGTCTGGAAGAATTGGGAGAGACGTTCTTTCAGGATACTGAACTCTTCCGGGAGCTGCGACTTCCCGGCAACCTTACCCTTTGCCGTCTTGATGTCCTCCCCGTTCTTAAGAGCCTGTACCATCTCCTCCACCTTACGGACAGAGTATTGCTGTTTCTGAATCTCCTTAAACAGCTTGATCTGAGCGGAAGGACTGTCGATGGCAAGTAAAGCACGGGCATGTCCCATGTCTATCTCATGGTTTTTCAATGCCATCTGCACCTGTGCAGGGAGTTTCAGTAAACGCAGGAAATTAGTTACCGCCGCACGGCTTTTGCCTACACGCTTGGATATCTTCTCCTGTGTCATTCCTGTCGTCTCGGCGAGGTGCTGATAGGCGAGAGCCACCTCAATGGCATTCAGGTCCTCACGCTGGATATTCTCCACAAGAGCCATCTCCATGACACCCTCGTCCTCAACGGTACGGATATAGGCAGGAATGGTCGTGAGACCAGCCAGTTGAGAAGCACGCCAGCGGCGTTCTCCTGCGATAATCTGGTATTTCCCGTTCTCCATCTGACGGAGGGTGATGGGTTGGATGATGCCAACCTCGCTGATGCTGTTTGCCAGTTCCTGAAGTGCCTCTTGGTCGAACTCCCGGCGGGGCTGGTTAGGATTGGGCTCTATGTTTGATATCTCTATCTCGTTGAGGTTGGAACTGCCTTGTGTCCTGACCTCGCTGCCTGTATCTATCAATGCGTCCAGTCCACGTCCTCCCCCGATATCGTCCAGTCCGCGTCCCAGAACACTTCTGTCGTATTTCTTTCTTACTGCCATAATTTACCTCAGCTATTCTTATTGATAATTTCCTTAGCCAGTGCAAGGTGGTTCTTTGAGCCTGTTGAGTCTGCGTCATAAAGGATGACGGGGAGACCATGGCTGGGGCTCTCAGACAGTTTGACATTACGCTGGATGACGGTCTTGAAGACCAGTTCCTGGAAATGGCGTTTCACCTCATCGTAAATCTGGTTGGCAAGGCGAAGACGCGAGTCGTACATCGTCAGCAGGAATCCCTCAATTTCCAGTTTCGGGTTCAGCTTGCTTTTGATAATACGGATGGTGTTGAGCAGTTTGCTGATACCCTCCAGTGCGAAATACTCACACTGCACGGGGATGATGACGGAATTGGCGGCTGTCAGCGCATTCACCGTAATCAGTCCCAGGGACGGGGAGCAGTCAATGAGGATATAGTCATAGTCATTACGGATAGGAGCCAGAAGCTGACCGATGACATTCTCCCTGTTCTTCAGGTTGAGCATCTCTATCTCAGCACCTACCAGGTCGATATGGCTGGGGATGATGTCTAATCCCTCAATGTCCGTCGTATAGATGGCATCACGTACGTCTGCCTTGTCGATGATACATTCATATAATGAGCATTCCACTTCCTGGATGTTCACACCCAATCCACTGGAGGCATTAGCCTGCGGGTCTGCGTCGACCACCAGGACAGTCTTCTCCAAAGTAGCTAAAGAGGCGGCAAGGTTTATAGTGGTTGTCGTCTTGCCCACACCGCCTTTTTGGTTTGCTAAAGCAATAATCTTTCCCATAATCTATCTTATACCTTGATATAGTAGGGTGCAAAGTTACGAATTTCTTGTGAGAATCTGCCAAATCTCAACCTTTTTTAGTAATTTTGCAGGCAAATACAGATAATTTCATGGAAAATAAGAAACCTTTCATATTAATTTCCAATGATGACGGCTACCAGGCAAAGGGTATCAACAGCCTGGTGGATATGATACGTGACATGGCTGATATACTGGTCTGTGCCCCGGAGAGTGGTAGGAGCGGCATGGCATGTGCCTTCTCAGCCAACGACCCGTTGGTACTTGTTCCGCAAAGGCAGGAGGAGGGACTGGAGGTGTGGTCATGTAATGGTACTCCCGTGGACTGTGTGAAACTCGCATTGGAGGAGCTTTGTAAAGAGCGCCGTCCCCAGATGGTGATAGGTGGTATCAACCATGGTGACAATGCTTCTGTCAATGCACATTATAGTGGTACGATGGGTGTCACCTTGGAGGGTTGTATGAAGTATATTCCCTCCCTGGCTTTCTCCCTTTGCACCCATGACTGGTTTGCTGATTTTGAGTCTCTGCGCCCTTATATCCGCAAAATAGTAAGGAAAGTGCTGGACGACGGACTGCCCAAGGGTGTCTGCCTGAATGTGAATTTCCCTGTGGTTGACCAGTTCAAGGGTGTCAGGATTTGCCGTATGGCACCAGGAACCTGGGATAACGAGGTGGTGAAATGCCGTCATCCCCGTGGTTACGACTACTGGTGGATGGTGGGACGGTATACCAATGATGAACCGGAGGCGGAGGATACTGATAACTGGGCATTGCGGCATGGGTATATCGCCATTACTCCTACTAAGATTGACATTACTTCCTACGAGATGATAGAACAGATGAAAAACTGGGACTTATGAAGTATTATCTGATAGTAGGAGAGGCGAGTGGTGACCTGCACGCATCGCATCTGATGCAGTCGCTGAAGAAACAGGATGCACATGCGGAGTTCCGCTTCTTCGGAGGCGATATGATGGCGGCAGTGGGTGGTACCCGTGTGAAGCATTACAAGGATTTGGCATATATGGGCTTCATCCCTGTCTTGCTCCATCTTCCCACCATCCTTCGTAATATGAAGATGTGTCAGCAGGATATCCTGCAGTGGCAGCCTGATGTGGTCATCCTGGTCGACTATCCGGGATTTAACCTGAAGATAGCGAAATTTGTCAAGGCGAACACGAAGATACCTGTCTACTATTACATCTCTCCAAAGATATGGGCATGGAAGGAATACCGTATCAAGAATATCAAGCGGGATGTGGATGAGATGTTCTCCATCCTGCCTTTCGAGGTGGACTTCTACGAGAAGAAACATCATTATTCGATCCATTATGTCGGTAATCCAACAGCACAGGAAGTCAGGGAGTATATGGAGAATTCCGGGAGTGCAAGGGACGCAGAGAGACCAGTCATCGCTTTGCTTGCGGGGTCCCGGAAACAGGAGATAAAAGATAATCTGCCTGCGATGATAGCGGCTACCCGTCATCTGACAGCTGATTACGATATCGTACTGGCTGGTGCTCCGAGCATTGAGCCCGTTTATTACCAGCAGTTCCTGCAAGACAGTGCTGTCCGCCTTGTGATTAACGAGACCTACAAGTTGCTTTCCCAAGCGACGGCGGCATTGGTGACCAGTGGCACGGCAACCTTGGAGACTGCCATGTTCCGTGTTCCGCAGGTAGTTTGTTATGAGACACCTATCCCTCAGGTGATCGCTTTTCTGAAGAAGCATTTCATCAAGGTGAAATATATCTCTCTGGTGAATCTGATTGCCGACAGGGAGGTCGTTCCGGAACTGGTTGCCGACACTTTCAGTGTAGAGAATATCCGACAGCATTTGGAATCCATTCTTCCTGGAGGAACAGAGCGGCAAGCCATGTTAGACGGTTACGAGGAGGTACACCGCCGATTGGGTGACAGTCATGCACCGGATGTGGCGGCACAGCAAATCTATAAGTTGTTATCAAACAATCAAAATATCTAATATGAAAACATTATTAACTTGGTTGGGCTTCGATGCCCAGAAACACTCTGTCAAAGTGGAGATGATGGCAGGATTGACGACCTTCCTTACCATGTCGTATATTTTGGCAGTCAACCCTAACATCCTTGGTGATGCGGGAATGGATAAGGGTGCCGTGTTCTCCGCAACCGTCATAGCTGCTGTCGTGGCTACCTGCGTGATGGCTTTCTATGCGAAGATGCCTTTCGCCCTTGCCTCGGGTATGGGACTGAACGCATACTTTGCCTATACCCTCGTCATCGTGATGGGCTACACGTGGCAGGAGGCTCTTGCCGCCGTACTACTGGAGGGTATCTTCTTTATTCTCCTGACACTTCTGAAGATCCGTGAGGCGATTGTCAACTCCATCCCTTTGAACATCCGCTACTCCATCTCAGTAGGTATCGGCTTGTTTATCGCCTTCATCGGACTGAAGAATGGTGGTATCATCGTCGTCAATAATGCGACGGTTACAGGACTGGGTCCCTGGACTCCCACCTCTGTGATTGCCATTTGCGGTATCCTGCTGGGTGCAGTCCTGTTGAAACTGAAAGTACGTGGTGCCTTGTTTTATACGATTCTCATCATGACGGTGGTGGGCATTCCTTTCGGGGTGACGCATATTCCAGAGAACTTTACCATTCTCAGTGTCCCGCACTCCATAGAGCCTATTGCCCTGAAGATGGACTTCACCCGTTTTATCTCATTGGATGTCGAATACTATATCGTTGTGGCAACCCTGTTGTTCATGGACCTCTTCGATACCCTTGGTACACTGATTGGTGCTTCTTCGGGAGCAGGTATGGTGGATAAGGAAACCGGTAAGATACACAACCTCAACAAGTCGCTGATGGCAGATGCCATTGGTACTACTGTTGGGGCACTCTGTGGTACATCTACCGTGACGACTTACGTGGAGAGTACGACAGGTATCGTCGAGGGTGGACGCACGGGTCTGACAGCCCTGACAGTGGCAGGACTTTTCTTCCTTGGCTTGTTCTTCTCACCCATCTTCCTCATCATCCCGTCAGCGGCGACGACCAGTGCACTGTTCCTGGTAGGTGTGATGATGTTGCGTCAGATCGTGTATATCGATTTTAACGACTTCTCCGAGGCAATGCCTTGTTTTATGACAATACTGATGATGCCGTTCACGGCAAGTATCTCTGAGGGTATCGTTCTTGGTCTCCTCTCATACGTTGTCGTGAAGGTATGTACAGGACGTTACCGTGATGTCACAGCAATGATGTATGTCCTCTCCTTCTTCTTCTTGTTGAAGTATGTGGCTCCGCTGTTGTAAATGAAACTTGAATCTTGAAACTTGAAACATTAATTATGATATGAAAAAACAGATTTTATCCTTTTTGCTCCTCGCATCATGTATGACCGTAGGAGCACAGAACATCCAGGTTCACTATGATTTGGGACATTCTTTCTATAGTGATTTAACGGGTCGTCCTAATGTGACTACCACATTTGAGATGTTCAAACCCGACAAATGGGGTTCTACCTTCATGTTCACTGATATCGACTATTTCAGCGACGGTGCGGCAGGCGCCTATTGGGAGATCTCCCGTGAGTTCAATCTGACCAAGAATAAGCAGTGGGCTCTGCATTTAGAGTATAACGGTGGTGCGACGACCGTTGAGCATACGGGTATTGGAAACCGTTTCCAGCATGCCTTCCTTGCCGGTGGCGCATGGAACTGGGCTTCCAAGGATTTCTCCAAGACATTCTCGTTGCAGGCGATGTACAAATATTACTTCAAGGGACATGGACGTGGTGCGTTCAATGGCTTCCAGGCTACTGCCGTATGGGGTGATACCTTTGCCAACGGACTTTGTACCTTCTCTGGCTTCTTGGATGTATGGTATGACAAGGATGTATGTGGTAAGCTGATCATGCTTTCTGAGCCTCAGTTCTGGTTTAACCTGAATACGCTGAGAGGGATGAAGGGTATTAATGTAAGTGTTGGTACTGAGGTGGAGATCAGTAATAACTTCGTCTTCAACAGCGATGGTAACAACCATAAGTTCTATGTGATTCCTACTCTTGCGGCTAAGTGGACGTTCTGAGCATGGATGTCAACAACCTGACACAGTAACCTTAAAAGGATGAAGTATGAGTTATTGCCGGATATTTTTACTGATGAGCGCATTGCTGATGACGTGTATGGATAGTTTCGCACAAGAGCCGGTGGCTCCCAAAGGAAAACTGATTTACTGCAGTTATGCCAGCGACCGCCATGCCGGACAAGGTAAGAGCTATTGTGAGCTGATTGCTGATGTGGGTAAGCGCCCGCAAGTGGTGGTCAGCCTCTATAACAACTGTTTTTACAGGGATGCTCTCAACAAGACTTTTGATGTCAAGGAACAGGATGTCGAGCGGATGCAGCAGCTGTTGGCAGAACTCGAGGTCTATAAGTTGAACGGCTATAAGCATAATGAGACGTTGGAAGGCGGTACCACCTATCGTATCTATATGGAGTATGTCTCTGGTGAAAAGGTGAATGCCGTATGGAATGGACATCATGTCAAGGCAGAGGCTGCCTCTGCCTATGCTGCCATCGAACGCTTCTTCGCTCCATGGCGTGAGAAGGTTGACGTGGAGAAACGTTAACCCTCCTGCCTGTAATCAACAACTCCACCCTTGTGACGTACCAGTGACAAGGGTGGAGTCGTTTTTGTATGAATATCCACGTTAGCGGATCGTGTATTTCAACTGAAGTTTCACGAAGGGCTTCACATGGTCGTACATCCGCATGTAGGTCTTGTTATAGCCGCTCTCACGCAGTCTGTTATAAAAGGGGACGTTGATGCCAAGTCCCATGTTGAGTGACAGCTCCTGAGTTGCCTGAAGGTCGGCAAACAGACCAAAACGCTCTGACAACTCACTGATCTCCGCTTTCTTGGGCAGTCCCTCTTTCTCAGGCCGCAAGAATATCTTTTCTGTGACGATCTCCATCCCCAGGGCATAGCGTAACTTCGGGTTTGCATGATAGTACAGGTAGTTGTTGGTCTCCATACAACTGACACTCCACCGGTCATTGAAGCGGTGGTTGTAGATAATCATCGGGTAGAGCGGCCATCTCACCGAGGTGCCTACGAGCCAGAGGGCTCCCAGGGCGAGGTAGGTGTTGCGGTTACGGGTGATGGTGAACAATGCGGTTCCCATTGTCGAGAAGTTCTCGTAGCCGTATTGTGAGAAATTACCCGTCACCATCGCCATCAGCGTGAAGGGCTTCCCCAGCCACGTGGTATTATATGTCCCTGTTACGGCTCCTCCGAAGTGATGATGGGCGTCAGGGATAGGTAGCTCTAACTGTGGCCCGTCGGCATCTGCCTTCAGACTCCGTGTGCTGAAATTGTAAAAAGGACTCAGCGAGAGTGAGAAACGCTGGTTGCCCAACAGTTTCACGTTGGCACGCACTCTGGCATTGATGCCCTGTCGCAACCGTCCGTTTTCCAACAGCTGTCCTTCCTCCGTTTCCCACCGGTAGTCAGTATTTGTCGCTCCGTCCACTGTTGCCGTAACACTGAATTTATCTCTTGGGTCGCCCAGCTGAGCCATTGCCACCATACACTGCCATGCGGCAAAGCAAAAAATAATCGTCCGTTTAGTCATTATATGCTATTTGTACAAATCTTGCCCAAAAATAGTTTTTTTCGCTGCAAATATAACCGTTTATTTGATTACAACCTTGCGTCCTCCGATGATATTAATGCCCTTCTGGGGCTTAGTCAGTTTCATACCGTTGAGATTGTATATGGTGTTGGCTTCCTGACAAGTTTCGTGTATAGGATTGATAGCGTTCACTTGCTCGTCTATACTTGCCTTGTAGGTGGCAGTGATGTTACCCTGACCGTTATTATACCAATACCAATAGGCGTAGGTCTGAAGCGGAATCTGGTTTACTTCAAACGAATTTATGGAGAATGATGTTAAACCTTGTGACACGATAATCAGATCGCCGTCATATCTGCCGAAATAGTCAGCATAGGGGTTTGAGTTCTTGAAGGTGGGGTCGACAGGAATCCATCCGTAGTCTTCGTGGTAGAAGTCCGGCCATACGTGGAAACCGCCGTTTTTCCATACCCCGATGTTATGACGGGCAGGAATGCCCTTGTATCTTGCGAGATTAACAAACAAAGTGGTGAAGTCACCACACTCACCGCCTCCTGTGCTCAAAATCTGCTCGAGTGTGCGCCAGCTGCCGTTGATGTAGCTGTAGTTTGATGCCACGTATTCATAGCAATGCCGTGCATAGTCAAGTGCATCGGTAGATTGTTTCCATAGTTGGTCGCCAATTTCTTTGATGGTACTGTTGTTCAGGTCAATGTATGTTCCGTCACTGCCGAGATAGTTGTTCGGGTCTATTCCAGATACCTCATTCTTGTTGCCTTTGTCGTTGAAATCTATTTGTATGGGCTTTGACTTATACACAAAAGATTCAGAAACCACAAACGGATTGTTGCTTAAAAGACCGTCATAGAACAGAATCTTATTGGCTGCATTGATGTCGAAAAATTTTCCATTGACAGCACTTAACTGGCTTATCTCCTGATATTCGTTCGTGAGGGGAACAGGCATCAGAGAGATTAATCTTGTAACGTTGATGTTGCCTGTTTTCGAATAAGTCACCTTGATGGTGAAAGCAGTCTCACTTTGGGCATTAGCCCAACTAGATATAAAAAGACAAAGAAGAATACAAATCATTGCCTTGTCGAGATTGATAGTTTTCATAATCCTCAATTCCGCAGCACTTTAGTTTGACTATCTTTATAAGTACCTGAACAACAAAAAGTTCTTGCTTGGCAAGCAACAGAGTCGAGTAGCTCAGGATGATGGCATGTCAGAATTTACACTTACCTTGGCGCTGCAAATCAAAGCAACTGAAATTCATCAATGACATGGCAAAGGTAAGCAAAAAATCTGAGAAAATCACACTTTTCTATCTGAACCTTTTGATGTTTCAGAAATATTTCCTATATTTGCAGCAGACTAAGCCAGTCCTTTCTAGGACAGGGCGGGTCAAAACATCGATGGAACAGAGACCGACAAGCCGTTTGTAGGGCAGGTCTCTGAAAGGCGTTTACTGAACGTTATCATTCTGTGCTGTCTAACTTCGCAACTTAGAAACTGTACACAGAGGTAATGCAACGAAACGTCTACGTGGGTAGATTATATCCCAACTATTGCTATATATTATTTTATAATGTATAGTGTAGATGTTTATATAATCACTTGGCGTGGGCTGGCTGCGTTGCTTATCCTTGTACAGGGGCAATGCGAAGGCCTGACAGCAGGGATGGGCGAAAGTAGAAACTCCCATGCCTTTTTTGTTTCTATCAAAATTAATCTATCATTTGAGAAAGGGAGCCACCTCATCATGGACGTTGTAATCTCTGATTATGGCTGTGAAAAGTGAGAAAAAGCCTATACACATAGGCTCCGCTATCAAAGAAGAACTGAACCGGCAAGGCAGAACTACTGTCTGGCTTGCCGAGCAGTTATGTTGTCATCGCACTAATCTTTATAACATCTATGAAAAGCGCTCAATAGATACTGGAGTCTTGTTACGTATCTGTCGCATCATGCATTATGACTTCTTTAAACTATTCTCTTCCGTTTTAGATGAGGAAAAAAGTGTAGCGGATTAGTCTACATGTAGTTTTGTTGACTACACGATGTCCGATTAAATCCAGTTGCAAATATATACCTTTGCAAGCAGCATTGGAATTTATGTTTTACCTATTAAAGTATAAAGATTATGACAAAACAACTACGAAAATGTTTTTTATTGTTGACGCTCTGTATCATGGCTGTGACAAATGCCATGGCTGATACTACAGTGGGCACAGCAGAAGAACTGAAGACTGCTATTGAGAAAGCCACTGATGGAGAGACAATCACCCTAACAGCGAAGATTACACTTTCAGAAGACGTTAACTGTAGTCTTACTAATGGACAGAGCCTGACAATAGCTGGTGACTTCAGTATAGTGAATAATAGCAAAGACAAGCATTATATTTATCTGACTGATGGTGTGGCTGTTAATATTAAGAAGAGTACATCAGTATTCCAGACCACAGCTGATGGCAAACAGGTTTGCGTCGACCGCTCTGCGGAAGGCTATACTTATGCCGTAGCAACAGCCGTGGCAAAGAAAGACAGTTATTATTTTACCAGTTTTGAGAAAGCCGTTGCCTTTACTATAAATGCAAATGGCTTTTCAACTTCGAATTATACCGTTGAGCTGTTGGCTGATGTAACCATGACTTCTGATGTGGAATGCATACTGATTGGCGGTACTAATGCAATTTCCATTAAGCAGGGAGCATTTACACTTACTCCTAATGGTCATAAGATTACCTTGAAGCGTGATATTATTGGCTATACTGACAAGAGCGTAGAAGGACTTTTCGGAGTATCACCAAGTGCTACAGGATGTGAGTTGAAGAGTCAGACAAGTAGTATTACAGGGTATGATTATCGCTACCGTTGTGAGTATAGCAAAGAGGCAAAGATTGGAGACACAGAATATGAAACCTTTGCCTCTGCAGCTGAAGCCGCTACCGAAGAACAGATTATTGTTCCATTGAAAAATGGTATCCCAGCATATGCCTTGCCAGCAGGAAAGACTATCAATGTCAAGAGAATTGGGGCTGTGGTTGAGGGTAATAATCATAACTACAGCGTAACAATAACTGCCCCTACAGGAACCTATACAGTGGCAAAGACATCTAATAAAGGTGATGATGGAATATATGTGGATACCTATAAGGTGGAGGATGCATCAGTGGAAATCACCAGCTTGAAAGATGTGGTCACGTATGCCTCTAAGCTAACAACAACTCTAAGCTCGGGTACTTATAAACTACTCAAAGACATCATCGTTACAGCGAACGTCGTTACCACCCAGTTTGGTAATGATGTCACTATAGACCTAAACGGTCATACACTTACAAATACAACGGTCACTTCTTCCTCTAAATACTGCTTTGGCTTGATTAGAAGTGGTCAGAAACTTACTATTAAGGACAGCTCTGACGGTAAGACAGGTAAGGTGGTTGCCAACAATTGTATTTTTGTAGATGGCAGCGGAAACGAGCTGAATATCGAGGCTGCTATTGAAGTGAATGGCGATTTCGCCGTAGCCACAAATGGTTCTTCTACTACAAGTGGAACTATCAACATCAAGGAGGGTGCAAAACTGGTATCTAACATTATCAGCATGTATCTTCCAGGTAAAACTGATGTTAATATTTCTGGTGGAACCATTACTGGTGCGACTGGTATCTATCAGAAATCTGGTACGTTGAACATTACGGGTGGTACCATTACGGGCAATGGTGCTAAAGCAGAATATACTTACAATGGTAATGGTGCTAACGCTACTGGTGACGCAGTCGTGATTGACAATTGTGGTTATCCTGGTGGTGTACCTGCTCCCAGCATTACAGGCGGTACGTTCCTCAGCACAAATGCGAAGGCAGTTGCAAGTTATGCTTATGACGGTTATGAGCCTGTTACCGGCTTTGTCTCTGCAGGTGCTTTCAATACCGACCCCAGCGGTTGGCTTACCAACAACAAGGGTGCTGTGAAAGTAGGTGATGTTTGGAAAGTAGCAGACGTTACTATTACAGAGCAGGCAGATGCAGTAGATGCTCAAACCACAGAAAGCTATGCTGTCATCGATAATTGTGCTGCAGTCACTGCAGTGACCACTACAAGCGAGTCTACTTCGGTTACCATCCCTGCAAATGTTAGTGGTAATACCGTAACCTCTATTGCCGAAAACGCATTCGAAGCTGTTGTTAATAAAGATGAGATACAGTCTGTCGACCTCTCCGCCACGTCTATATCTGGTGTGGAAGTGAGTCGTACAGAAGGTGTGTTTGCAGATTTCCCCGAGGAGACGCTGATATATATGCCTGCTGGCAATACGGCTGCTGCTGGCGAGAAGAATGTGATTATTAAAGACGCAAGCGACAATTTGGTATGTGCTGATTTCGCCCTGACAGACGAGAGGTCATACAGTATCCCACAGACGTTTACTGCCACCAATGTCAAACTGACTCGTAACTTTGAAAATGGTAAGACCTGTACTGTATGTCTTCCCTATGCTCTGTCTACTGATGGCATTGATGGTACTTTCTATTATTTCCACTCTGTGGAGGGAACTACCGTTAAGATGAAGCAGGTGACAGCAGCCAACCTGACTGCCTACCAGCCTTACATTTTTGTTCCTTCAGCTAATGCGTCAGGAATCGATAAGTCTGGTGTTAATGTGACGATTGCCGCTAGTGCCGGTGCTACCATGACGAAGGGCAAAGAGGAAGGAACGCAAGACTTCACCTTCACAGGTGTTATTGAGAAGAAAACTTTTACTTCCGAAGAAATTGCCAATGGCATTTACGGATTCGCAGCAGAGGAAGGTCATGGAGGTAATGGTGTAGGTTCTTTTGTAAAATGCAGCAATGGCGCTTATATCGAAGGACTTCGTGCATATCTTGCCTGTTCTGCCGATCTGGAGGCAACAGGAAGTGCGGCAGCTCGTAGTTTTGATGAAAGTGGAGCATTAGCTGAAACACTGGACGTTGTCCTTATTAATGTCGATGGCTCTGCAACTGGCATCGGTCAAATCAAATTGATTAATGACGAAGATGGTGCACTTTATAATATCAAGGGTGAGCGCCTCAATAGGGCGGTCAAAGGCATTGTTATCAAGAATGGAAAAAAAGTATTAGTAAAGTAACAGCATTTATAATGAAAAAGAATTATCAGAAACCTGCACAAAAGGTTATACGCATGGAATCTCAACAGTTCATCTGCTATAGTGGTGGACTAGGTTCAAGAGAGTTTGAAGAAGAGGAAGAACAGTAAGTTCTAAGGGTTCAGGAAGGATTGACCTGAATGGTCTACTTCTATTTAAATACCGAAATACTATATAACAATACGGCTGGCGGAGCGAAAATCCGCCAGTCGTATTGTTTTGTAAGAAACTCCGAAAGTTACCCTTGCTCATCCAGTTGCTCAACGAACAGGGTGATAAGTGAAACCTGAATCCACCATACTTTCCCCTCTTTCCAATAATACTTTACGCCCCTTCCGATCATCTTTATACCCCCGAAAAGATAAGGCTTTTACCCCCTAAACCCTTATCGGAAGCGGGGTAAACCCTTATCTTTTACTTTTCAGGGTGCCAGGAGTCTGCAAACAACGCTCGCACACGAAATCTTACAGTCTTACACTTACAGTTTAGCGAAATGGAAAAACACTATCATTCAGGCATAAAACGTGTATATTTATATACTATATATAATATATATATTATATATAGTATAGTTTTATGTCATGCTTTTTTCTTCAAAATAACAAAACTGTAAGTGTAAGACTGTAAGATTTCAGGCTAAGACACAAGAATAAATTCTTTTGTTTTGCTCTCGACTTTTCGTACTTTGGCAAAGCCGAAGTTACTCTGTCTCGGCAAAAAAAATAAATGAATTTATTTTGTTTTGCTCTCGACTTTTCGTAACTTTGCAGTCACGATGAAGATAAGTAATGTCATTCTGAAGATTCTGATGCCGCTCCTGCTGGGAGGTGCTATCCTGTATTGGATGTACCGCGGAGAGGACTGGCAGCAGATCAGGCGTGTGATGACGGAGGAGATGGACTGGACGTGGATGCTGCTGTCGTTTCCCTTCGGCATCCTTGCCCAGATGTTCCGCGGATGGCGATGGAGGCAGACACTGGAACCTGTTGGCGAGCGTCCCAGAACATCTGTCAGCATCCATGCGGTATTCCTGAGCTATGCCGCCTCGCTGGTGATTCCCCGGGTGGGAGAGTTCACACGCTGCGGGGTGCTGAAACGCTACGACAACATCTCGTTTGCGAAGGCGTTGGGTACGGTGGTGACCGAACGTGCCATCGACTCGCTGCTGGTGATGGGTATCACCGTCATCGTACTGCTGTTGGAGATGAGTACCTTCGGCATGTTCTTCCGCAAGACGGGAACCAATCTGCAGACCATCCTGCACGGTTTCTCATGGGCAGGCTATCTGGTGGCAGCCATCTCAGCCGTCGCCATTCTCATCCTGCTGCATTTCCTGTTACGTAAGCTCTCTATATATAATAAGGTGAAGATGACCTTCAAGGGTATCTGGGAGGGTGTCATCTCCCTGAAGGACGTGCGTAACATCCCGCTGTTCGTGTTTTTCACACTCGGCATCTGGGTGAGCTATTTCCTGCATTACTACCTCACCTTCTTCTGTTTCGATTTCACCGCCGACCTGGGACTGGGCTGTGCGCTGGTGACCTTTATCGTAGGTTCCATCGCCGTCATCGTACCCACTCCCAATGGTGCCGGTCCCTGGCATTTCGCCGTCAAGACGATGCTGATACTCTATGGTATCGCTGATGAGAGCGCCCTCTGTTTCGTCCTCATCGTGCATACCGTCCAGACCATGCTGGTCATCCTGCTGGGCATCTATGCATGGGTAGCGCTGAACTTTACATCTAAAAAATCTATAAACTATGAGTGAAATTCAAAATCTGAATCCTAAGTGCGTATGGAAAAACTTCTACGCACTCACACAGGTGCCACGTCCCAGTGGACATCTTGAGAAAATCCAACAATTCCTGCTCGACTTCGGAAAAGAAGTGGGCGTGGAGGTGTTCAAAGACCCTGCTGGCAATATCGTGATGCGTAAGCCTGCATCACCAGGAATGGAAAACCACAAGGGTGTCATCCTGCAGGCTCATATGGACATGGTTCCCGAGCGTGACACCGAGTCCAACCACAATTTTGAAACCGATCCTATACATCCTTGGATTGACGGTGGCTGGGTAAGGGCAAAGGGAACAACACTGGGTGCTGACAACGGACTGGGTGTTGCCGCCATCATGGCTGTAATGGAGGACAAGACACTGAAGCACGGTCCTATCGATGCCCTTATCACCCGCGACGAGGAAACGGGTATGTATGGTGCCAACGACCTGCCTGCCGGTGAGTTGCAGGGCGATATCCTCATGAACCTCGACTCAGAGCACTGGGGTAAGTTCGTCATCGGCTCAGCAGGTGGTATCAACATCACTGCCACCCTTGACTACAAAGAGGTGGAGACAGACCCGGAGGATGTTGCCGTATGCGTCACCCTGAAGGGCTTGCGCAGTGGACATAGTGGTCTGGAGATTCACGAGGGACGTGCCAATGCCAACAAGCTGATGGCTCGTTTCGTCCGTGAGGCTGTGGAAGAGCTGGATGCCCGTCTTGCCTCCTGGCACGGCGGTAAGGTACGTAATGTCATTCCCTACAAGGCAGAGGTGGTGCTCACCCTGCCCAAGGAGAACATGGATGCCCTTCAGGAGCTGGTCGACAACTGGCTTGACGACTTCAAGGATGAGTACAAGGGCATTGAGAGCGACATCAAGTTCTATGCCGAGAAGACAGCCACCCCTGCCATGCAGGTTCCTGTCGAGATACAAGACAACCTCATCAACGCCATCTACGCCTGTCATGACGGCGTGGTACGTATGATACCCTCCTATCCCGACGTGGTGGAGACCTCCAGTAACCTCGCCATCATCGATATCGAAGGCGGTCATGCCTTCATTAAGATACTGGCTCGAAGCAGCCGTGAGGATATGAAGGACTATGTCGTGAAGATGCTGGAGAGCTGTTTCAACATGGCGGGCATGAAGGTGGAGACAGCCGGCTCGTATGGCGGATGGGACCCCAACCCGGAGTCTCCCATCCTGCACTTGCTGCTGAAAGAGTATAAGCAACTGTTCGGCAAGGACGGTATCATCCAGGTCGACCATGCGGGACTCGAATGCTCTGTCATCCTGGGTAAGTACCCGCACCTCGATGTCGTCAGCTTCGGTCCTACGATGAAGTCACCCCACACGACCAGTGAGCGAGCCCTCATCGAGACGGTGGCTCCCTTCTGGGAACTCCTGAAGAAGACGTTGGAGAATATCCCCGCGAAATAAATTTCTTAAAAAGTCGCAGATTCTTTGGAGTCTGCGACTTTTTTCGTTTACCTTTGACTTCGTCGAAGATACTTGCGCATTCCCGAACTACGTTCGCCTACCCGTAGCCTTTCGAAAGAAAAAATAAATGAATTTATTTTGTTCTTTGCTCACTTATTCGTATCTTTGCAACCGAATAACCAAAATAGTAACAAAAAAATGGACGATTACCCGGCGAATCATTACAATTCGTAAGGCATGAGGACGGCAGGCAAGACCGCTAATCCTCTTGCCGCTAAGACCGTTTTAAAAAGGATTAGCATTATGAAGACTTACTGGAACATTACAGGAGGGCTCAGCCAGATTGACGCTTGGCAGCCTAATTGTTGGATACAGGTGACGTGTCCAACGGAAGAGGATATCCAGATGCTGGAAGAACAGTATCAGATTCCCGACTATTTCCTTTCCGACATCAGCGATACCGACGAGCGTGCGCGTTATGAGTACGACGACGGATGGATGCTGATCATCTTGCGTATTCCTTACGTCAAGGAGGTACGCTCACGCACTCCCTATACGACGGTGCCTCTGGGTATCATCCACAAACGGGATGTCACCATCACGGTATGTTACTATGAGACGAATATGATGATCGACTTCCTGTCGTATCAGCAGAAACGTGGTGCGGGATTCACCGACTATGTCGACATGATTTTCCGGCTGTTCCTCTCCAGTGCCGTGTGGTATCTGAAACGACTCAAGCAGATATCACTCCTCATCGAGAAAGCAAAGCGTAACCTCGACAAAGAGGTGAACAACGAGAGCCTGATAGGACTGTCACGCCTGCAGGACTCGCTGACGTATTTCAACACCTCCATCCGAGGCAACGAGACTCTGTTGTCGAAACTGAAGTTCAAGTTGCAGATTGACGAGCTGGACGCAGACCTGATTGAGGACGTGACGATTGAGATGACACAGGCACGCGAGACCACCAATATCTACTCGAACATCCTTGAGTCGACCATGGACACCTACCAGAGTATCATCAACAACAACATGAACACCATCATGCGTACGCTGACCTCTGTGACCATCATCCTCATGTTGCCCACGCTGATCTCCAGTTTCTTCGGAATGAACCTCGTCAACGGTATGGAAAGCAGTCCTGTCGGATTCATCATTGCTATCATCATATCACTCGCAATTTCCATCGTTTCATGGCTTTTCTTCCGTCATAAACGGCTGATTTAGCCCCTTTTTAGAAAATAATTGGCAAAAAATTAGGTACTTTCAGATTTTTTTAATAAGTTTGTACCTTGATATGTGTGTACTAACCATTTTCATGAACTAAAAACATTTAGACGATGGACTCTCAAGAAAAAGCTCTCGAACAAGAGCAGAACGTGGAACAGAACATAGTAGAAACCGAGGCAACTGCCCCAGTAGAGGATGTGGCAACTCCTGCGGAGGAGGCTGCACCTGCGGAGGATGCAACTCCTGTTGAGGAGGCTGCGCCAGCAGGACATGAGCGTAAGCAGTACCAGACCAAGAAAGAGGTACTGGCACGAGCCCGTGAGATTGCCCAAGGGGATGAAGTGCCTCAGAAAGAGGAGGTAGACTATCTGAAGACTGCCTTCTATAAACTGCATGTCGCAGAGCGGGAGGCACGTCTGAAAGAATATATCGATGGTGGTGGCGACCCGGAGGCTTACCAGATTCTCCCTGATGAGGACGAGGAGGCTTTCAAGGCTGAGATGGGTATCATCAAGGAAAAGCGCCAGAAGCTCTTCAAGGAACAGGAGCAGGAGAAGCAGGACAACCTGCAGAAGAAGCTCGACATCATCGAGAAGATCAAGGCGATGGTCACTTCTCCGGAAGAGGCTAACAAGTCTTATAAAGAGTTCAAGGCACTGCAGGAGGAATGGAAGGAAATCAAGAATGTTCCTGCCGAGAAAGCCAGTGAGCTGTGGCGTAACTACCAGCTCTATGTGGAACAGTTCTATGACCTGCTGAAACTCAATAGTGAGGCTCGTGAGTACGACTTCAAGAAGAACCTGGAGTTGAAGACCAAGCTCTGCGAGGCTGCCGAGAAACTTGCTGACGAGCCGGAGGTCATCAGTGCTTTCCATCAGTTGCAGAAACTCCATCAGGAGTTCCGTGAGATAGGTCCTGTTGCCAAGGAGTTGCGTGAGGAGATATGGACCCGCTTCAAGACAGCATCTACTGTCATCAACAAGCGTCACCAGCAGCATTTCGAGCAGTTGCGTGCCAAAGAGGAGGATAACCTCGCCCGTAAGACCGCTCTCTGCGAGAAGGTGGAGGCTATTGCCGCAGAAGAGAACAAGGGAAGTGCTGACTGGGAGCGTCATACCAAAGAGATTATTGCCATTCAGGCGGAGTGGAAGACCATCGGTTTTGCTCCTCAGAAGATGAATGTCAAGATATTCGAGCGTTTCCGTGCTGCCTGTGACGACTTCTTCGGTCGTAAGGCGGAGTATTTCAAGGGACTGAAGGAGAACTTCAAGGAGAATGCGGAAAAGAAACGCGCACTCATCGAGAAGGCAAAGGCACTGCAGGACTCTACTGACTGGAAGTCGACCAGCGACAAACTGATTAACCTGCAGCGTGAGTGGAAGACCATCGGCATGGTGCCCAAGAAACTGGGTGACCAGCTCTGGGAGGAGTTCCTGACAGCCTGCAACAAATTCTTTGAGGCACGTAATGCCGCAGGTGTCGGCGGACGTGGTGAGGAGCACCAGAACCTGGAGAAGAAGCGCAGCATCATCGAACAGCTCAAAGCTGCCGCTGAGGAGGCTGGTGACGGCTTGCAGGAGAAAGTCCAGCAACTCGTGGAGGAATACCAGTCAATCGGTCATGTGCCCTTCAAGGAGAAGGATAAGGTCTACGAGGAATATCACGCAGTGGTTGACAAACTCTACAAAGAGCTGAACATCACTGTCGCCAAGCGTCGCCTCAATAAGTTCAAGGATAACCTCAAGCAGGTTGCTGAGCGTGGTGGTAACGCCCTTGACAACGAGCGTGCACGCCTGATGCGCCAGTATGAGCAGCTGAAGTCAGAGGTGCAGACCTACGAGAACAACCTCGGTTTCCTCAATGCTGCCTCGAAGAAGGGTAACTCTCTTATCGACGAGATGAACCGCAAGGTGCAGAAACTGAAGGATGAGGTACAGCTTGTGCGTGACAAGATCAAAGCGATTGACGCAGAGAACAGTGAGAAAGAATAAGTGATGTACTGACATCAAAAAAGGCTTCCAACCAGGAAGCCTTTTTTTGTGTTGGGGTACTCGGACTCGAACCAAGAATGACAGGACCAGAATCTGTAGTGTTACCATTACACCATACCCCAATGTCAGCACCTCATTTCCGAAATGCGGTTGCAAAGGTACTGCTTTTTTCGGAATGTGCAAAAATTTTAGCTACTTTTTTTGCTTCCGACGTGAATTTTGTTTCTTTTTCGCTGGTTTTGGAGCTGGAGCGAAGGGATTTTTGGTGATAGTAGCACGTAAGATACGGATATCCTGTTGCGGTCGGTCGTTCTTGTCGACAGCCACCTGCTGAATGCGGTCAACCACCTCCAGCCCCTCGATAACCTCCCCGAAGACAGTGTATTGTCCATCCAGGTGAGGGGTGCCTCCAACAGTCTTGTAGACCTCAGCCATCTCAGGGGTAATCTTTACTGAGCCATTGGTCAGTGTGTCAAGCCGCTCCTGCACCTTCGCCAGTCGTCGGTCATCCCACAGTTTTCCCCATACGATATAGAACTGACAGGCACCAGATCGGCGCTCGGGATTCACCTTGTCAGACTCACGGGCAGCGGCTACGGCACCACGGCGATGGAACAGTTGTGGGAGCCGGAACTCAGCCTCCGTGGTGTAGTCGAGTTCCCCAGTACCTAACAGTACACCCGGTTTCGCATGTTTGCTGTTCAGGTCACCACTCTGCACCATGAAGTCCTTGATGACCCGATGGAACAGTAGCGAGTCATAGAGCTGCATCCCCACCACCTTCAGAAAATTATCCCTATGCAGCGGTGTCTCGTTATAGAGGGCGATACGGATATTCCCCTCTGTTGTCTCCAGTAATACTTCGGCACGCTCCTGGGCAGAGACAGGAGAAGCCACGAACAGCAAGAGGAGCATCATCCCCCTCCCAATCATTGTCACAGTTGTTTTTCTCATCATCACAGTTACATTCTTTTTGCAAAGATAAGAAAAATTCGATACAAAGGCGAAAAATCCGAAAATAATTCGTACCTTTGTCGGCTGTAACACATTATTAATATTAAATGGAAGCATCAACACAACTGGTTGAGACTATCAAAAAAGGAATACAAGAGAAGAAAGGATCGCAGATTGTCATTGTCGATATGCAAGGTATCGAAGGGGCTATCTGCCAATATTTTGTGATATGTCAGGGAAACTCCCCCTCGCAGGTAGAGGCTATCGCTGAGTCGGTAGATGAGTTTGCACGCAAGGAGCAGCAGGAGAAGCCTACGGCAGTGGCTGGTCTGGAGAATGCCCAATGGGTTGCCATGGACTATACCGATGTCATGGTGCATATCTTCCTGCCTGACGTTCGTGCCTACTATGACCTGGAGCATCTGTGGGAGGATGCCGATCTGACGAATATCCCCGACTTGGATTAACGAAGAATTATGGATAAACAACCCAATAACGAGCCCAAGATGAATATGCCCAAGTTCAATATGAACTGGATATATATGATGGCGATTATTGCCCTTGGTGTCCTTTATTTCACCAACGGCAACGAGAACTCAAGTGTACAGACCACCACGTCGTACAGCAATTTCAAGACATGGGTCATGAAGGGCTATGCCCAGAAGATCGTTGTTAACAAGAATACGAACACTCTTCTGATGTACGTGAAGCCCGAGCATGTCCGTGATGTGTTCCATCAGGGGGTGAAGGCGACGGGCAAAGAGCCTACCGTATCTGTGGAATTCGGTTCTGTGGACCAGGTGGAACTGTTTGTCAACCAGGCACGTGAGCAGAAGAAGTTCAGTGGAGAACTGTCGTATAACAACCAGCGGGAGAGTGAGTTCTTCAACTCCATCATCATGAACGTGCTCTTCTTCGCCGGACTCATCTTTGTCTGGATGTTCATCATGCGCCGCATGGGAGGCGGAGGCATGGGAGGCGGTGGCATCTTCAGCGTCGGCAAGTCGAAGGCACAGATGTATGAGAAGGGCGGTTCCTTAGGAATCACCTTCAAGGACGTTGCCGGTCAGGCTGGTGCCAAGCAGGAGATGCAGGAGATTGTGGACTTCTTGAAGAACCCGCAGAAATATACCGACTTAGGTGGAAAAATCCCCAAGGGAGCATTGCTGGTAGGTCCTCCGGGAACAGGTAAGACACTGCTTGCCAAAGCTGTTGCCGGTGAGGCTGGTGTTCCTTTCTTCTCGATGAGTGGTTCCGACTTCGTGGAGATGTTCGTGGGTGTGGGAGCCAGTCGTGTACGTGACTTGTTCCAACAGGCAAAGTCGAAGGCTCCCTGTATCATCTTCATCGATGAGATAGATGCTGTCGGACGTGCCCGTTCCAAGAATCCTGCCATGGGAGGTAATGACGAGCGTGAGAATACGCTGAACGCCCTGTTGACGGAGATGGACGGTTTCGGTACCAACAGTGGTATCATCACCCTTGCTGCCACCAACCGTGCCGACATGCTTGACTCCGCCCTGATGCGTGCCGGTCGTTTCGACCGTCAGATACATGTCGACCTGCCAGACCTCAATGAGCGTAAGGAGGTATTCCAGGTACACCTGAAACCCCTGAAACTTGACGAGAATCTGGACATCGACTTCCTGGCACGTCAGACTCCCGGTTTCTCGGGTGCTGATATTGCCAACGTATGTAACGAGGCTGCCCTGATAGCCGCTCGTCATAACCGTCCGAATGTCGGCAAGCAAGACTTCCTTGATGCGGTAGACCGTATCATCGGTGGCTTGGAGAAGAAGACGAAGGTGATGACAGAGGCAGAGAAGCGCTCTATCGCCATCCATGAGGCTGGTCATGCCACCATCTCTTGGTTTACGGAGTTTGCCAACCCCCTCGTCAAGGTAAGTATCGTGCCACGTGGACAGGCATTAGGTGCCGCCTGGTATCTGCCAGAGGAGCGTGTGTTGCAGACCAAGGAGGCTATGCTCGACGAGATGTGCTCCCTGTTAGGTGGCCGTGCTGCCGAGGAACTCTTCGTAGGACAGATATCCACGGGTGCCATGAACGACTTGGAGCGTACCACCAAGCAGGCATACGGTATGATAGCCTATGCCGGTATGAGCGACAAGTTGCCTAATGTTTGCTATTACAACAATAACGAATACTCCTTCCAGCGCCCCTCTTCTGAGACAACAGCGAAAGTGATGGATGACGAGGTGCTGAAGATGATCAACGAGCAGTATGAGCGTGCCAAGAAGATCCTGACTGAGCACAAAGAGGGGCATGCCCGTCTTGCTCAGCTGCTGGTGGACCGTGAGGTCATCTTCGCTGACGATGTCGAGGAAATCTTCGGCAAGCGTCCCTGGACCAGTCGTGCCGAGGAACTGTTAGAGGCACAGCAGCGTGCTGAGGCTGAGCGCATGGCTGAGGAGAGAGCGAAAGAGCTGGAGGCAGAAGCTAATGCGAAAGCGTTGGAGAACGCCGGGCACTCAGAGTCCTCCGAGAATACCGAGAACAAAGAATAAGCCTATGAAAAATTTTATTGTCAGAGCCATTACCGGCATTATCTTCGTAGCTGCCGTTGTAGCGAGTTTCCTCCGTCCTGAGGCAATGGTATTGTTATTTGCCATCGTCACAGGACTGACGGTGTGGGAGTTTACCGGTCTGGTCAACGCACGTCCCGGGGTGACCGTCAACCGTTTCATCTGTACCGTGGCAGGTGTGTATTTCTTCTTTTCCATGACGTACTATTGCAGTGACATCTATGGCGGAGCGGCAAAATCGGTGGTGTTCATCCCCTATCTGGTGACGATACTCTATCTGCTGGTGGCAGAGTTGTATCTCAAACAGGAAGACCCCATCAACGACTGGGCATACACCATGCTCTCGCAGCTGTATATCGCCCTTCCCTTCTCATTGCTGAACGTACTGGCGTTCAATGCGTCACCTGACGGGTTGGTGGTCTTCAATACCCTGTTGCCCCTGTCGGTATTCATCTTCCTGTGGGTCAACGACACTGGTGCCTACTGCGTAGGTTCCCTGTTAGGTCGTCATAAACTCTTCCCACGCATCAGCCCAGGAAAGTCATGGGAAGGCAGTATTGGCGGTGCCATCTTCGTGCTGCTGGCAGCATGGGGCATCGGCTATATGGACAACATGACCGTTTTGGATGCTGAACAGCAACCATGGATATGCAGACAGCTGCTCACCATCCCCCAGTGGATCGGATTAGGACTCGTCGTCGTTGTCTTCGGCACATGGGGCGACTTGGTGGAGAGTCTCTTCAAGCGCACCCTCGGCATCAAGGACAGTGGCAGCATCCTGCCCGGTCATGGCGGTATGCTTGACCGTTTCGACTCCTCGCTGCTTGCCATTCCAGCGGCTGTCGTTTATCTGTATACTATATCTTTATTCTAAACTAATATGAAAAAGCTATTAACCATCATCCTTATGGTATGCGCTGTCAGCGCATACGCTCAAGACCCCGTTAAGAAATGGGGACAGTTACAAGTGAAGGGCGCACAACTGTGTGACCAGCAAGGCAAACCCGTCATCCTGCGTGGTGTCAGCTTCGGATGGCATAACATCTGGCCCCGCTTCTACAACAAGAAAGCGGTGAAGACACTGAAGCAGGACTGGAATGCCAGTGTGGTACGTGCTGCCATGGGTATCATGATTGAGGACAACTACCTGGAGAACCCGCAGTTTGCCCTGCAGTGCATGACCAATGTCATCGAGGCCGCCATCAAGAACAACGTCTATGTCATCATCGACTGGCACTCCCACGAGATGAATACTGCCGAGGCGAAGAAGTTCTTCGGTATGATGGCAAAGAAATACGGCAAATACCCGCATGTCATCTACGAGATATACAACGAGCCTGTGGAGGACACATGGGCTGACCTGAAGAAATATGCCACTGAGGTGATTGGCGAGATTCGCAAGTACGACCCAGACAATGTCGTGCTGGTAGGTTGTCCACACTGGGATCAGGACATCCACCTGGTGGCAGAGAGTCCTTTGACTGGTTTCCAGAACATCATGTATACCGTCCATTTCTATGCCGCCACCCATGGTGACTACCTGCGTGACCGCATGGAGGATGCCGTGAAGAAAGGTATTCCCGTGTTCATCTCTGAGAGTGGTGCCACTGAGGCTTCCGGTGATGGTAAGATAGACCCGGAGAGCGAGGAGAAATGGATTCAGCTCTGTGAGCGCCTGGGTGTCAGCTGGATATGCTGGTCTATCAGCGACAAGAATGAGAGCTGCTCTATGCTCCTGCCACGTGCCAATGCCACAGGTCCCTGGCCTGACGATGTTGTCAAGGTCTATGGCAAACTTGTCAAGGGACTGTTGAAGAAATACAACCGATAGGTACCATTTTCCCCTTCTTTTTTAATTACAATATGGTTGCGACATCAGATGTAACCATATTGTAATTGTTTTTAGGGGTGTTTCTTAAATCATACTATTAACTTTGCAGCGAGAAAGCAAGAAAGTTAAAGATATGCAAGAAGACTATTACTGGATTATACTAAAATTGTTAGGCTCATTAGGCCTGCTGATTTTCGGCATGCGCATGATGAGTGACGCCCTACAGAAGATGGCAGGATCCCAACTACGCCACATCCTCGGAGCCATGACAACCAACCGGTTTACAGGAATGCTGACAGGAACGTTTGTTACCTGTGCCGTGCAGTCTTCATCAGCGACAACAGTGATGACGGTATCCTTTGTCTCTGCCGGTTTGCTGACACTCTCGCAAGCCATCTCCGTCATCATGGGTGCCAACATCGGCACAACGCTGACGGCATGGATCATGTCACTTGGCTATAATGTGGACTTGACCAATGTGGTGTTTCCTGCCTTCTTCGCAGGGATGGTATTGATTTACAAGAAAAAGCACCGGTATATCGGTGATTTCCTGTTTGGCATCGCCTTCATGTTCCTTTCCTTAGTGATGCTGAGCACGGCAGGCAAAGAGATGGACCTGGAGCATAACGCCTCTGTCGTCCAGTTCTTTGCCTCTTTTGACACCAACAGCTATTGGACCATCCTCGCCTTCCTTGCCATCGGCACTGTCATCACCTGCATCGTCCAGTCATCGGCGGCAGTGATGGCAATCACCATCCTCCTCTGTTCCACAGGGGTGCTGCCTATCTATTTAGGTATTGCCTTGGTGATGGGTGAGAATATCGGTACGACGGCTACTGCCAACCTTGCTGCCCTGGGAGCAGGCATCCCAGCACGGCGTGCAGCCCTTGCCCACCTGTTATTTAATGTGTTTGGCGTGATTTGGGTGCTCTGCGTCTTCTATCCTTTCGTGGATATGGTATGCAGTCTGGTGGGCTATGACCCTGCCGTCGGAGGACAGGCGACACGTCTCCCTGTGGTACTGGCAACGTTCCATACCTGTTTCAACATCACCAACACGGCTATCCTCATCGGTCTGATTCCCCAGTTAGAGCGTGTTGTCTGCTGGCTGTTGCCTGAGGGTGAGCAACCCAAGCGTGAGGAGTTCCGTCTGCAGTATATCCAGTCGAACCTCATACAGACCCCTGAGATTTCTGTCTACCAGGCACAGAAGGAGACCGTTTTCTTCGGACAGCGTGTCCAGCAGATGTTCGGAAAGGTGAAGAAACTCCTCGACGAGCATGACGATAAGGCATTTACCCATCTGTTCAGCGAGATAGAGAACCAAGAGGACATCACCGACAAGACAGAGTTGGAGATCGCACATTTCCTGGACCAGGTGAGTATGAACCATCTGAGTGACGAGACCAAGGAGAAGGTACGCATGATGTTGCGTGAGATCAGTGAGCTGGAGAGTATCGGTGATGCCTGCTACAACCTCGCCAGGACACTGAACCGCAGACAGGAGGCACCCAAGGACTTCACTGAAACGCAGTATCAGCGGTTGCGTGCGATGATGGCAATGACAGACGATGCCCTGACGCAGATGAACCTCGTCCTGGGCGGTCGTCGTGAGGAGTATGACACCAAGGACACTTTCCGTATCGAGAACGAGATCAACCAGATGCGCAAGAAGTTCAAAGAGGATAATATCCGTGACATCAACGAACGGGAATATGACTATACCATGGGCACCATCTATATCGACATGATCAACGAGTGTGAGAAACTGGGCGATTATGTTGTCAATGTCGTACAGGCGAGATTTGGAAAATAATTTGTATCTTTGCAGCGTCTATGGAACAAAAGAGAATTCTGATCGTTGATGACGAGAGCGACCTGTGTGAGATTCTCAGCTATAACCTCTCGTCGGCAGGCTACCTGGTGGAGACTGCTTGTTCTGCCGAGGAGGCGCTGCAAAAAGACCTGTCTGCATTCCATCTCCTGTTGCTCGACGTGATGATGCCGGGGATGTCGGGTTTCGAGTTGTCGAAGACCATCAAGGAACAGCCTCTGACAATGAACATTCCCATTATCTTCCTGACGGCGAAGGATACGGAGGACGACACACTGCATGGCTTTGCACTGGGCGCTGACGACTATATCACCAAGCCTTTCTCCATCCGCGAGGTACAGGCAAGGGTGCATGCCGTACTCAGCCGTACACAACCTCAGACGTTGAACGTCCTTACCTACAAGGGACTGACAGTCAATGCCGACAAGAAGGCAGTGTCTGTCGACGGCAAGAAAGTGTCACTCACCAGAACGGAGTTCGAGCTGCTATGGCTGTTGCTGAGTCATCAGGGCGTGGTGTTCTCCCGCCAGCAACTCATCGAAACGGTCTGGCCGGAGAATGTCGTCGTGACAGGTCGTGCCGTTGATGTCAGCATCACTCGCATGCGTAAGAAGATAGGTCCTTACTCCTCGTGTGTCATTGCCCGTATGGGTTATGGTTATTATTTCTGTGTATGAAGAAAGTGTCGGAAGGCAGGAAGATGTGGTTCAGTGTGATGGCTATATTCCTCACGAATGTAGTTGTCTTCATCCTCTTTGACGACTACGAGAGGAAGGTGATAGCACCATTAAATGACACTAACGACCTGCATCTGTTCATCTTCTCCATCATCGTGATGGGTCTGCTTGGCTTTATCCTATACCGCTATGCCAAGCGGATGGACGAGCGCATCAGTCGTGAACAGCTGGCGAAAGAGAGTGCGATGCGCAGGGAACTGACACAGAACATTTCCCACGAGTTGAAGACACCTGTTGCCAGTATCCTCGGTTATACGGACACTATCCTGCAGAATCCTGACATGTCGGAGGAGCAGAAGAAGAAGTTCATCGAGCGCACCAATATCCAGGCGCAGCGACTGACAGCATTGCTGCAGGACATCTCTACCCTGAACAAGATGGACTATGCGGCAGACCGTCTTACCCGGGAGCGTGTGAACATCTCCGAACTGGTCTCTGACATCGTCGAAGAGACACAGTTGGCGTTGGAGCGCCAGCAGATGACACTGCATAACTGCCTGCCTGAGGATATCTGTGTCAATGGTAATACAGCGATGCTCTACAGCATCTTCCGCAACCTCACAGACAATGCCGTCAACTATGCGGGCACAGGGGCTGTGATAGAAATATCTGCACAGCCCAACGGAAAGTATTGGGACTTCACTTTCAGCGATAACGGGAATGGTGTTCCTCCAGAGCATCTGCCCCGTCTCTTCGAACGCTTCTATCGCTTAGACAAGGGGCGCAGCCGTTCCATGGGTGGCACTGGCTTAGGACTGGCAATCGTCAAGAATGCCGTCCTGCTGCATGGCGGCAGCATCACTGTGGAGAATGCACCACAGGGTGGTCTCTGCTTCCATTTCTCCATCAAGCGCTAAGCAACAGATTTTCCAGGAATCATTGCAGATTTACAATATTTATTGTAACTTTGGATAAGTTACTTCATCTCGGCATAAAAAAAGAATGAATTCTTTTTGTTCTGCTCTCGATTTATTGTAACTTTGCACCCGAATCATTAAAAAAGAAAGAAATGAAGAAACTACTGATAGGTATCATTGTCATTGTCGCTGTGGTGGCAATGGCAAAGACAGTCCCCGATAAGAAAGCGCATAAGAAGGCGATGATGGAGGCTGTGAAGGAGTATGTCGACGAGGAAGCAACAGAACGGATGGGCGATAACGTGCTGACAGACCTGGGAAAGGGTATTGTCAACAAAACCATCGAGGTGGCGCTGAACTCGAAACTGGAGGTGGACAACTACCTTGTCTGTAACACCACTCATGTGAAGATGGGTGACGAGACGCAGATCCTGTCATTGGGTATCCTTGGTCATGTCTTTACCTTCGACAAGCAGATGCTGCGTGATGCCTTGGAGGCTTCTGCCAAGGAGAAAGCGGAGAAGAAGAGCGAGAAGAAGGCTGCCAAGGAAGCCGCCAAGGAGGCTCGCAAGATGGAGAAGCAGCTGAAGAAGGAACAGAAGAAACGGGAGAAAGAAGCTCGTAAGGAAGAGAAGCGTAAGAAAAAGGAAGCCCGCGAGAAAGAGAAGAATATAGAGAAGGGACTCAAGAAACTCAAGAAGAAACTCACGGACTAAGATATTTTCCTTTTATAGCATCATCCATTATGGGGAGGAGTGAGACCTACAATGACTCCACGAAAGTCTTGGTGACTTGGAAAGAGTTGTCGGCGATGGTGTTCCAGAAATCGTGATACTGTGAGGCATCGGTGTCACGCAGAGGGATATCGCTGATGACACGGAAGGAGATGAACGGTACCTTGTTGATATAACAGGTCTGGGCAATGGCACACGACTCCATGTCAACAGCCTTTGCCTCAGGGAACTTCTCGATGATGCTGCGCATCTTCTCCTTCGAGTCCACGAACCAGTCACCAGTGACGATCAGTCCTTGGTGAAGGGTAAGTTGAGGGTTGAGGGCTGAGAGTTGAGTGGCTTTCTCCAGCAGATAATTTTCTGGAGTATAGCGGACGGGAAGTCCTTGTACTTGTCCGTAGACGGTGATATCATCAATCGCCTTCCCACAGTAGACATCATGATAGGTGACTTCTGAGCCGACGATAATATCTTGTATGTTGATGTCATCGCCATTACCACCAGCACAGCCGCTGGAGATGATTACATCAGGGTGAAACTCATAGATCATACGTTGGGCACCAAGGGCGGCGTTGACCTTGCCGATACCGCATTTCTCCACCCTTACGTTGTCCTGATTGAAGAGCTGTTGCAGTTGGTTCAGCTCCTTGTCCATTGCTACGATAATTCCTATCTTCATATTGTCTTTTTTACTGTTTGGATTGCAAAGATACGAATAAGTGAGAAGAAAACCAAAAGAATTTTGAGTTTTCTCGAACGCAAGTATTTTCGTTCGGAAATGAGAAGAAAACTTGTTTTCTTTTGCATTTCTCTCACTTATTTGGTAACTTTGCACGCAGAAATTAAGAAAACAGTTATGAAGAATCTGAAACAGTGGCTGCCTGATATCGTGGCAGTAGTGTTATTTGCCGTTATCTCATTCGCTTATTTCTTCCCTGCAGACATCGAGGGGCGTATCCTCTATCGTCATGACTCTTCGGCAGGTCGCGGGGCAGGACAGGAAGCGTCGGAATACTATCAGCGGACAGGAGAGCGTACCCGTTGGACGAATGCCGTGTTCAGCGGTATGCCTACCTACCAGACGGCTCCGTCATATAAGAGTACGGATACGCTGGCAAAGGTGGAGAAGGCATATCACCTGTGGCTGCCGGAGAACGTATGGTATGTTTTTGCCTACCTGTTGGGCTTCTATATCCTGTTGCGTGCCTTCGACTTCCGTTGGTATCTTGCCACGCTGGGTGCTGTGGTATGGGCGTTCAGCAGCTATTTCTTCATCATCATTGCCGCAGGGCATATCTGGAAGGTGATCGCCCTTGCCTATCTGCCACCGATGATAGCAGGTGTGGTACTTGCCTATCGGGGAAAATATGCCTGGGGCTTGATAGTCACCGCCTTGTTCTGTGCGTTGGAGGTACTTGCCAACCATGTGCAGATGACCTACTACTACCTGTTCGTCATCCTGGCGATGGTGATTGCTTTTGTGATAGAAGGGGCAAGGAAGAAAGAGTGGCAGCATCTGCTGAAGGCGACAGGTGTCTGTCTGGCTGGTGCCGTGATAGGTATCTGTGTCAACATGTCGAACCTCTATCATACGTGGGAGTATGGTAAGGAGTCGATGCGTGGCAAGAGTGAGTTGGTGAAGGCGAATGCTGCCAACCAGACATCGAGTGGACTGGACCGTGACTATATCACCCAGTGGAGCTATGGTATCGATGAGACATGGACGCTGCTGGTACCCAATGCGAAGGGCGGTGCCTCTGAGCCTATGGTACGCAGTAAGACGGCGATGGCGCATGCCAATAACGACTATCTGGGAATCTACGAGCAGATAGGACAGTACTGGGGCAACCAGCCGATGACGGCAGGTCCTGTCTATGTGGGTGCCTTCGTCCTGATGCTCTTTGTGCTGGGACTCTTCATCGTCAAAGGACCGCTGAAATGGGCATTGCTTGCCGTGACCATCCTCTCCGTCCTGTTGTCGTGGGGTCGTAACTTCATGCCCTTCACGGATTTCTTCCTCGACTACATACCGATGTACGCTAAGTTCCGTACCGTTGCCTCCATCCTCGTCATTGCCGAGTTCACCATCCCCTTGTTGGCGATGCTTGCCTTGAAGAAAGTCATTGACGAGCCTGAGATACTGAGGACGAAAGTGAAATACGTATATATCGCCTTTGGTCTGACAGGAGGACTCGCCCTGTTGTTTGCCCTGATGCCGAAACTGTTCTTCCCCGAGTATATCAGTATCAATGAGATGCAGGCGATGCGACAGATACCTGCAGAGCAACTGGCTCCATTGGTACAGAACCTGACGGAGATGCGTGTCGCCGTGTTTACGGCAGACTGCTGGCGTTCGTTCATGATCATTTTGATAGGTACCGTCTGCCTGTTCCTCTACAGATTCCAGAAACTGCGTGCTGAATGGCTCGTGGGACTGCTCACCGTCCTCTGCCTGTTTGATATGTGGCAGGTCAACAAACGCTATCTGAACGACGAGATGTTTGTGTCGAAGACAGTCCGTGAGGAACCCGTCCAGAAGTCGACAGCCATCGACCATATCCTGCAGGACAAGACCCTTGACTTCCGTGTGCTGAACCTCGCCACGAATACCTTCAATGAGAACGAGACGAGCTTCTATGTGAAGAGCATCGGTGGCTATCATGCCGCTAAGCTGCGTCGCTATCAGGAACTCATCGACGCTTATATCTCGAAGGAGATGGAGCAGGGCTACGGTGCCATTGCTGAGGCTCAGGGTGACATGACACGGGTGAAGGGCGACTCCATCTATCCTGTGCTGAACATGCTCAACACGAAGTACTTCATCCTGCCGCTGCAGGGTGGTCAGACCGTTCCTGTGGAGAACCCCTATACCTATGGCAATGCGTGGTTGGTAGACAAGGTAACCTATGTCGAGAATGCCAACCAGGAACTTGATATGATCGCCAAGCTGAACCTGCGTCATGAGGCTGTTGCCGATGCTAAGTTCAAGGAGCAGTTAGGAGAGAGTACCGCGCAGGACACGCTGAGTGTGGTGCGTATCAAGAGCTATGAGCCCAACCAACTCTCCTACGAGGTAGAGTCAGGAAAGGGTGGTGTTGTCGTGTTCTCGGAGATTTACTATCCGGGGTGGACAGCCACGGTGGATGGTGTGGAGCAGGAACTCGGACGTGTCAACTACGTGTTGCGTGCCCTCCCTGTCAAGCCCGGAAAGCATGAGATCGTGCTGAGTTTCTTCCCCAAGAGTATCACGACGACAGAGACCATTGCCTATGTGGCACTGGGCATCCTGTTATTGCTGCTGATAGGTATGGCGGTACAGACATATTTGCAACGTAGAAAATCGGAAAAAGCATAAAGGGACATGGAGTTCAGGACGATTGTTGACATTCCTCAGCCGACCTTCCGGATAGAGCCCTGCGAAGAGATGCTCTTTGTGGGCTCCTGCTTTGCCGACCATATCGGCAGGCGTTTCGTGGAAGAGAAGTTCAGGGCGACAGTCAATCCCTTCGGGGTGATGTATAACCCTGCCTCCATCCTCCATACCATCCAGCGGACAGACGATGCCCCTCGTGTCGTCTTCCTGACATTAGGAACTAATCATGTCTACCGTCTGAAAGAGACTGGAGAGATTGTGGACAACTGTGAGAAACGACCGCAGAGTCTCTTTCAGGAAGAGAAGCTGACCGTAGATGAGTGTGCCGACTATCTGGGAAAAGCCATTGACATCCTGAGGGAGCGTCGCCCAGACGTACAGGTGGTGCTGACGGTCAGTCCCATCCGTTATCGCAAATACGGCTATCATGAGAGCCAGCTCTCCAAAGCCACCCTGCTAATGGCAGTGGATAAGCTAACTAGTATTCCTAGTACTCCTAGTACTCCTAGTATTCCTAGTTCTACTAGTTTCCCTAGTTCCCCTAGTTACTTCCCCGCCTACGAGATCGTGATGGATGAGTTGCGTGACTACCGTTTCTATGCCGCAGACATGCTGCATCCCTCAGAGCAGGCGGTGGACTATATCTGGGAGCGGCTGTCAGAGACCTATCTCAGTGACGCTGCCAAGGAGTTCCTCCGGGAGTGGCATCCCATCAAAAACGCCCTGCATCACAAGCCTTTCCAACCCTATTCAGAGGAGTATAAGGCATTTATGGATAAAACAATGTTAAAAGTAGAGGAATTGAAAAAGAAATATCCTACCTTTGCACTATGATTTACACAATAGAAAAGATTACAACGCTCATTGGAGCCCGTCGCATCGGACATGCCGATGCCAAGATTGGATGGCTGTTGACAGACAGCCGTTCCTTGTGTTTCCCGGAAGAGACTTTGTTTTTTGCCCTTCGCTCCCAACGGAACGACGGACATAAGTATATTGATGATCTGTATAGGCGGGGAGTCAGAAACTTCGTGGTGGAAAACGACATGTTTGCCTCTCAACACACCGACGCCAATTTCCTCGTCGTACCCTCTCCCTTGGAGGCGTTGCAGCGACTCGCAGAGCGTCACCGTGACGAGTTTGACATCCCCATCGTGGGTATAACAGGCTCTAACGGCAAGACGATGGTGAAGGAATGGCTCTACCAGATATTGTCACCACAGATGGTCGTCACCCGTTCCCCCCGCAGTTATAATTCCCAGATTGGTGTCCCCCTGTCGGTATGGCTGTTGAACGAACAGACTCAGGTGGGTATCTTCGAAGCGGGAATCAGTGAGCCTGGTGAGATGGCATCGTTACATGATATCATCCAGCCTACCATCGGTGTACTGACCTCTTTAGGCACTGCCCATCAGAAGAACTTCCGCTCGATGGATGAGAAATGTATGGAGAAACTGCAGCTCTTCCATGGGGCGAAAGTCATTGCCTATGACAGTGACAATGATACCATCAGCCGTTGCATCCGTCGCTCTGGTTATCAGGGTGAGAAGATAGGGTGGAGCAGGGAGAATCCGTCGGCACCACTGTATATCTCTAGTATTTCTAGTACTCCTAGTAATCCTAGTTCCACTAGATATACTAGTTCCACTAAAATATCCTACTGCTATAAAGGAACCCAGGGTGAGTATCGCCTCCCCTTTATTGATGAGGCTTCCATGGAATGCTCCTTTGCTTGTGCTGCTATCGCCCTTTATTTGGGAGTCAGACCGGAAGACTTGGATGCGAGGATGTCTCAATTGGAACCTGTCGCCATGCGTCTGGAGGTCAAAGAGGGACAGCATGGATGCACACTCATCAACGACTCCTATAATTCTGATATCAACTCTCTGGATATCGCTCTCGACTTTATGAATCGTCGCCCAGAGTATCAAGGTCGTCGACGTACGCTGATACTGAGTGATATCCAGCAGACGGGTATGGATAAGTCGGAACTCTACCGGGAGGTCAGCGACCTCTGTCAGAAACGGGGTGTCGACCGCTTGATAGGTATCGGTACGGCTATCCAGTCGCAGGCTGATGTGATTACCGTAGCCGACAAGGCTTTCTTCCCAGGAGTCCAGCAGTTTGTGGACAGTCCTCTGTTCCGCAGTCTGCATGATGAGGTGATCCTCCTGAAGGGGGCGCGTGTCTTCGGTTTCGACCATCTCACGGAGCTTCTGGAACAGAAAGTTCATGAGACGATATTGGAAGTCAACCTGAATGCCGTGGTCGATAACCTGAACTTCTACCGCTCGTTCCTCAAGCCAGAGACGAAGTTGGTGTGCATGGTGAAGGCGGATGCCTATGGTGCCGGTGCCGTCGAGGTGGCGAAGACACTGCAGGACCATCGTGTCGACTATCTCGCCGTGGCGGTGGCTGATGAGGGTGTGACGCTCCGTCGTCATGGCATCACTCAGAATATCATGATCATGAACCCGGAGATGACTGCTTTCAAGACCATGTTCGACTATGACCTGGAACCGGAGGTTTATTCCTTCCGACTGATGGACGCACTGATTCGTGCGGCAGAGAAAGAGGGTATCACCGGCTTACCTGTGCATATCAAACTGGATACTGGTATGCACCGCCTGGGCTTCGACCCCGAGAAAGATATTGATGAGGTCATCGCACGTCTGAAACGTCAGAATGCCATCATCCCTCGTTCGGTATTCTCCCATTTCGTGGGTTCTGACAGTGATGACTTCGACAACTTCTCCGCCATGCAGTTTGAGAAGTTCGACAAGGCAAGCAGGAAACTGCAATCTGCTTTCTCCCATAAGATACTGCGTCACATGGACAACTCCGCTGCCATCGAGCATTTCCCTGAGCGACAGATGGATATGTGCCGCTTAGGACTGGGACTCTATGGTGTGGACCCCCGTGACAACCGCATGCTGCATACCGTCTCAACACTGAAGACCACCATCCTCCAGTTACGTCATGTGCCTAAGGAGGAGACGGTAGGCTATAGCCGCAAGGGCATCCTGACCCGTGACAGTGTGATAGCCGCTATTCCTATCGGATATGCTGACGGTCTCAACCGCCACCTGGGTCGTGGCAAGTGCTACTGTCTGGTGAACGGACAGAAAGCCCCGTATGTCGGCAATATCTGTATGGATGTCGCCATGATTGACGTGACGGATATCGACTGCAAAGAGGGTGACAGCGTGGAGATATTCGGTGAGCATCTGCCCGTCACCGTCCTCTCCGATGTCCTCGACACCATCCCCTATGAGGTGATGACGAGTGTCAGCAACCGAGTGAAGAAAGTGTATTACCAGGACTAAAACCACTACCCTGATTCAGGGTGGTGGTTTTGTCCTCCTTGTCTACATGTGTCGCAAGAGCATTCTCTGGTTTCGCATACCCCAGTGCCTGTGCCACATCCTTACCTACGAAGAAGGTCTCGCCCCTCCCATTTGTCATTGTCCGTACCTCACCGAACATGTTGTTTTTGAAAACTTGAATCTTTGTTCTCATTTTTTCTGAGTTTTGTGAGGAAGAAGTGCTGAAATTGGTACCTTTTCACTCATGAGACTTCCGTCACTCACTTCACTCGGGTTCTGTGTCACTATTGACGGTGCAAAGGTACGGGTAATAAAAAAGAAAAACCCGCCACGGGATGGGTACGCGTGACGGGTACGGGACATTGTAAGTGGGTGGTATTCAGCCTATGATCTTTTTTAGATAATCTTGGAATTCTAATGACTTCTTTTGCTCAAAGGCTCTGTTGTAATATTTTCTGAGCGTCTCAGGTTTGATATTCCATAATTTCCCAAAAACCTGCCACACATCATTAATCTCCAGTTTCTCACTGACAACTCTTGCCAATAAGGCTTGCTCTGTACCGCTGAGGTCTATGGGTTGTAACTCTTCTGACAGCCTCCTTGCATTAATCAATTTTCTAAGTAAATTCTTTGCTTCCTCCGTTCGGAGTGCGTCAGGTACCCCAACCTCCTCTGCCTCAACGAAACTTTCACGTTGATAATAGTTATCCACATGCGCAATATAATGCCCGATGGAAGCGTGAACGCTGATAACAGTTGGCTGTAAATGGTTTGTCAGGCTCTCACGAATGAGAGCGAACAGAGATCCCTCATCTTCTAAATGATTCATAATTATGCTGTTTTATGGTTAATAATATTCAAGTCAATTAGAAAATCTCCCGTGTCTCACGACACAAGAGATTCACGGTTTCATTATTCAACTATTCATTACAAATAATCTTCTTGAATGCGACTACTCTTCTTCAATAGTTATTGAATACTCGGCAATCACATCTCCTCCTGTCTCTACAAATAGTGTATATTCTCCAACACTGTATGCTGACAGATCATAAAGAGCGGTCTGACCAGAACCAGCACTGGTATTATCACTTTCAATTACAACCCCATTCTGTGAAATCACAATATCCACAGAATTGATACTAGTGTTGAACATGATGGTCAACTCTCCCGTCTCTTCATCGATACTTACAAAGATAGGATGATAGGCGGGTGCCTTGGGCTTGTGTGGATTAACAGTCGGGGCGGGTTTAATGTAATACTTATTACCAGCATACAGGTTGCCCGAGAAAAGGAAGGTCATTCCTAATAATAGTGTTACAAATAGTTTATTCATCATTTTATTTTTTTAGTTTTCGCTGCAAAAGTATCAAAAACAATGTTATTCTCGAAGTAAGTTTTCAAAAACTTTCATTTGCCACCGTTTCTTGCAAAACAGGTCGTAAAAGGCAGGTTATCAAATATTTACCTTCATTAATATAATACTTATTCGTGAATAAGCAACGCTTTGTATGCTTCAAAATACTTATAAAGCGTTGTTTTTATGACTAATTTTGCAAATAATATTGGATACTTGATTTTTATTTGTAACTTTACACACAAAATCTAATGACTATGTCTAAAAACGTTATTTTTATAAGTGTCGTTGCTTTTATATGTTATGGATGTGATCATCGTATCGACTCTGCAGACCTTAATAGAATTGATTCTCTGCTGAGTGCGGAGGAATACGACTCTGCCTATCATGAAGTGCTAAAGATCAACCCACAGGAGATTGTGAATCCTGAGGACAAAGCACACTATAACTTGCTTTTGACTCGAACATGTGTCCTTACAGAAAACCAAACGCCCTCTGACTCTTTAATAGATTTCTCTATTTCCTTTTATGAGAAAGTGGGTGATAAAGAACACCTGTGTGATGCTTATTATTACAAAGCAGAAGTATATGTAAACAAAGGAGAATATGAACAAGCGATTAAATTATGTAAAAATGCGGAAGACTTAGCAAATCAAACAGGAAATAAGCATCTGCTATTCAAAGTTTTTGACTGTATTGCATATATTAATGGTATCTGCGGTAATTATGACCTGGAACTGCTATATGCGAGAAAATCTTTAGAGTATGCATCAAAAACAGAGAAGATGAGTTGGGTAACATCCTCTTATTGTAGAATATGTGAGGCATATCAGATATTAGAGAAAACAGACAGTGCTATCAGTTATGCTGATAAAGTATTAGAAAATTTGGATGTAGTTGTCAAAGAAAAGCTTCCTTATTTCTTAAACACTATCGGATATGCTTATATCGAAAAGAATCCAGAAAAAGCGAAGGAATTATTTGAGAAATCTCTTTCATACAAACCTTTAACTAGGACATTAGAAAATCTCGCATGGGTCTGCCATCTGGAAGGAAACGAGAATAAGGCTTATGAATATTGGAAACAAGCATTGTTGGTTGATGACAATGTTCCTAAAGCCAATGTTCTGCATAATATCCTCCAATATGATCTGGAGCATCACAACATTGATGGGGCTTGTGAACGATTATATAGTATTGTCAGCATCAAGGACAGTCTTAACAACGTTTTGAAAGACAGGAGTATTCAGAGAATCCAACAGGAGTTTGACGAGAAAGCAACACAGGAAAAGCACGATCAGGAAGTGCTCCGCTGGGTTGTTGCCGCTATGGCTCTTGTCATCATTATACTGTTGTTATTAGGTTATATCCAGTACCGGCGACACAAAGCAAGGATGCTGTTGGCTGAACATCAGATGCTCATCGCCAACTATCAAAGTGAAATCAATATGCTGAAGAGTAACCGGGAAGGGACAGAACAGCAGATAGCTGAACTTAACAAGAAGATCAACGACCTGATAGAGCAGGATTCTCCGAGACTGTACCATGGGAAGATGTTATATGACCAAATTGTGGAGAATGGGACAACGGTCACTTGGACTAAAGAAGACTATCATTGTTTCGTGGACTTCTATAAAGCCAAAGATTTCGCTTCATACTCAAAGATTGTCAGGAAGCATCATCCCAAGACTGTTCATAATACCCTCTTCCTTATCCTTTACGAAATAGGAAAAGATGACAAAGATGTCCGACATATTATGGGCATCACACAAGAGGCTATCCGTTCCACACGATTCAGAATCAACAAGAATGCGAGGAAGTAACCCATTATCCACAGTTCACAGAGTCGCTATTCTATCTGCGAACTGTGGATAATTGGGTAGTGTAAGTGTGAAAATACTACATCACGATTCGTTTTTGTGGATGCTTACAACTTAGATTTCTTGCTGTTTTTAGTTTGGAATTGTTATTACTGCACTCATCATTATGTAATGTTTTCCAGAGACGTTTGAGGCTGTAAATTTATATGATGTCACAATTGAGATTAAATGCTTGATGCTTTCTGCTGATACGTAGTTCAGAAGATCGTCTGTGCATATTATCCCTTTAAGCAAAGTAGTGCCATCGGGCTTGACACAGATAGAAATTCGTATCCTTTTACCTGCAAGTTGCTTTTTTATATTACAATCACCGCAGAATGAATTGTAAACAAAATCTCTGAATGCCAAAAGTTTCTTTGTTGGTCCCAGATGCTCTGTGCCTTCTGGAAACAACTTTTCATAAGGAACATGTTGCGACGTGTTCTTCAAATCTTGATAGTGTGTTATGTCGTCTGGTGTTGTAAATTCAAAATAACTGCCATTATTTGGCAAATCAACACGACTTTTTAGCACACCATTTACTATAACGGTTTCTCCTGCCATACTGTATGTGATTCCACAAACAGAGATGACAAACAATACAATAGTTCTTACAATATAAACCTTTAATTTTGAGTTCATATTTTCAGGAAATTTGGGGACTCTCAATGATCCACTTCTCCTAAGGATAGGTGAGCTCCTTTTGTATATTTGGAAACAAGTTTTGTGTTCATGTTATATAATTAATACTGTGCAAAGGTATTTCTTTTATTTCATAGAACAAAATATTTCACTAGAAAATGGATCTTTCAGAATGAAGTGAACTCTCAAGTTGTGTCCAACTTTCTGGGTTCACTTCAGAACCGTCCCCGATTTTTCAATAAGCAGGAGCTATTATAGATGATTTGACATTTACATATTTAACGACCTTGAAAATCTGGTGATTCCTAATCCCATAAACTCCTACAATATTTAAATAAATAAATCCAACATATAACTAATAGAACAAGAATGAAAATGTTAGTCACATGCCAACAAATACGCGTCGTTTTAGATTCTTTCGTGAATTTCTGAAAATATGGAACATATTTATCATTTTGCCATATTGTTATATGCAATATAAGATTTCCTAATCCAAAAATCAATCCTATCAATATAATTGCTGAGATAGGATGACTAATTAAGTAAAAAATATATGGAATACGTATAATACACTGGGGAAGCATAATGATAATAGAAGCCAAAAAGAACCCGATTGTAATCATTGTTCCATCAGACTCCACAATACATTTTATATCTTCAATATCTTCATTCACGGTAAAACCTTCATGAATGGCCTTTTCTTTGGTTTGTTTCTGCTTCGTGAGCCTTTTATTCATCCAAGAAGTATCTAAGAGTTTTCCGACCAGCCACTTCATTAACGGTCTTATAAGATAATAAATCGCCATTGAGAGATTTCTTTCAAAGCGATATGCTGAAAAGTATAATCTATTCATTAAATATATTATCATACTGCAAAGATAAATAGTTTTCTTGAAATATTAAACTTTTCATTTGAAATTAATAGAAATAATCGAAATATAATCCACCAGCCCAACTACCAATTTCATCACCGATAAAAGAACCAACTATACTACCTGATATAGTACCCAATGTCGCTGCAGGTATTGTTGCACTACCAAAAGAAATATAGGCTCCTGCACTTCCAACTAAAAGACCACCAGTCCACCCTCCAATATGGTAACCAAATTTAGCACCTATCAACCTTCCTGATGCAACACTTATTGCCCTTTGAGTATTATATCCAACATTATACCCATCTATAGCATATGCATCAATTACATCAACAGCCATTGCTGCCCTATTATAATTTCTACTTGTTTTACTTAGCGTTTTATAAATATTACGCATTGAATGCGTTCGAATGTTCTTGCCTCCTTTATAATGGCTACCCGTTTTTACATTTGTATAATACGATTTTCCATTTGTCCCTTTATATTCATACTTTGTGAATTCGGAAGGAATCAAGTATGCTGAACTTGCTATAGATAAACTAGATGAAAGAATACGCATAGAATTAATCCTATGTCCTACTATGACCACCTCGTCAAGAGTGCAATGATATGTACCATCTGACAGTTTTTCCCATGTGTGATTATACATTCCAATATTCATTCCTATCATAGCCCCTTCAAGCCAATTACCACCAAGGAGTGCGGAAGTCAGAGATCCTGTTATCGTTGATGAGGCGATGACTCCCAAAGACGAGAATCCCGCCATCTGGGCACCAGAACCGGCAAATGAAGACATTGCTCCCGTTAGGAAACCCGTTCCAAAATTATTACCATTGATGGCACTGATAATTCCATTGTTAAGTCCATGCAATCCTGCACGTAACAACTCCGTTCCTATCGTACCTGCCGCATGACCGAGAGCCTGCCCAATACCTGCCGTACCGATGGTTGACAGTGCGCTGGTTACCAGTCCTTTTAAGGCACCTGCCCAAAAGTTGCCTCCATTCATGTCTGCTTGTGCGGCTCCCATAAGTGCCCCACTTGCCAAGCCAAAAATCAGGAACGCGTCGTCTATCCCAAACAATTCCCCACTCGGATCATTATACTTCAGTGGATTATTGATGCAATAGCTGTACCTGTTGAAGCTCTGGGAGAAGTCGGGCATCTGCACGTAGTTGTCGGGAGAGAGGAAACGTCCCAGCATGGGGTCGTAGAGGCGACCGTTCATGTTGATGAGTCCGAACTCGGGCAGCATCTCATGTCCCGTGTAGCCACGATGGAAGCCGATGGTGTTCCTGCTGACCGCCTGCCTGCCCCATGCGTCATACTCAGCCTCGAAGACGGAGGCGCCTGACTCGTCGAAGATGCGGGTGACACTGCCCAGATGGTCGGTGAAGGCATAATAGTAGGTGCCCGTGGACTGTCCGTCCTCCAAGACATAGACGCAGCCGTTGTCAAGGTAGTAGAAGTGTCGTGTGACACCGTTTTCCGTGACACGCTCATAGTCACCGGCGTAGAACGTCGTGCGCTCCACTGCGCCGTTCTGCCTGAGCACTGTCTTCCACCGCTCCTCGTCGGGACCGTAGGTGAATGTCATATTGTAGGCTCCGTCCGTCAGCGTCTCCACCTTGCCGAATGCCGTGTATGTTGCCTGCTGGGTTGTGGAGGGTATGTAGCCAAGATCGTTGCCGACGGAGGTGACGGCATGGGGCTGCTGTCCGTCATAGTCGAATCCGCCGAGTCCGGTCTTGCTGCTGATATTGCCATTAGCACTATAACAGAAAGACTGGTGCATAGAGTTTCCGATGTCGACCTGCGTCAGACGATCCAGCTGGTCGTAGGAGAAAGACTCCTGCTCATTGAGCATGCCAGTCCGTTTAAGCAGGTTTCCCGACCCTCCATCAAAACGGAAAGTCATGGAGTGAAGGTCTGATTCATCCTGCTGAAGATACAGGTCTGACAGGTATCCTCTGGTGTCATGGAGGGAAATGTGGCGCATCACCTCGTTCTCGATATAATACTCCAGTGGGAGTTCATCCGGCTCGTCTGGTAAGAAGTGTGCCGTGTCAATTGGCTCGACAGGTATTTCGGGATATGGGCCGCCATTCAGCCCAACACCTCCGCCCAGCCTCCTTGGACCTGCGACATTCAGGGAGTTTTCTTTCAGAGTCCCGCCATAGCTAACCCTTTGCCGGGTGCCGTTGTCTATATCTATCAAGCTGACACACCGTCCGTCCAAGGTGCTTGCAACCCGGTGCCCGTTACTGTCATAGACATTGTTGACGGTGACATTGTTGGGATAGCCTTTTGACGATAGCCTTCCCTTGCCGTCGTACTGGTAGGTGAACGTCACGGGTGTCTCTCCCGTCATGCTCCGTGTCTCGGAAGAGAGGAGTCCCTTATTATTATAGGTATAGGTGATGGTGCGGTCGCCCGTCTGCTCCCTGACGAGCCGTTCCTTGTCATATCCGGAAGTGCCGTAGGTGTAGGACGTGACGACTCCGCCGCAGTTCCTTGCCGTCAGCCTGCCTACAGCGTCATAGGTGTAGGAGGTCTCATTGCCCCGCGCGTCGGTCTGGCGGATGACACGTCCCAGCGCGTCATACTCATAGGTACAGATACCTGCGTCAGGATCGTCCAGCTCCGTCTGGTTGCCCGCCGCGTCGTACTCCATGTATACGGTGGCATTCTCCGATGATGCGCTGGAGGGCTTGCCGTTGGAGTGGTAGGTGTACGCCACGGAGGATACCGGGTCAGTGGACTCCGTCACGTTGCCCCATGCGTCATAGGTCCTCACGTACTGCCTGCCATGGTCCGTGGTGGTCGTCGTGCGGTTGCCGTAGCTGTAGGAGACGCTCTCCCCGCTGCTGGATGAGCGGTGTGTCATTCGTCCCAGTGCGTCATAGTCCATCGACTCGGTAATAGTGAGATTGCCCTTCTGGTGTGTCCTTGCCGTCAGGAGTCCCCTGGAGTTATAGGTATTGGTGGTCTTGATGACCGTGCCACCGACACCCTTGGTCTCACTGCTCAGCTCATTGTCCAGCGCATCATACTTCCTCGTCACGGTACCGCCTCCCGCCTTGGTTACAGATATAGTGTATCCGTTACTGTTGGTGGTACGGCTATAGGTCGTCACCGCCCCCGAGGGTTTCGTCTCCTTGGTCACCCTACCGAATCCGTCTCGGACATATAAAGTGACTAGCGGAGGTGTTGAACTTCCCACATTGGTCTGGTCGACAAGTGCCGTCAACTCGCCGAAGACGTTCCTCCCGTAGGTGATTGTCGTTGATGCCGGTGTTGTGGTTTGATGAGTCAGGAACTTATTACCCGAGTACTGGTAATTTGTCACCTTCGGCGTAGTGATGCCAGCCCCGCTGACCGTCTCCTTCGTGACGTTGCCGTGGGTGTCATAGACATAGTCCGTGGTAAGTGACATCGGTGTGCCGTCATGCTCGACGACCTCAGTGGGGAGTCCGTTACTGTTGTAGGTATACTTCGCCGTGGTGATATACGGCTGCGTGGAGTCGCTGTGCTTCTGTGTCTGCTTGACTGTCAACGGTCTGTACGCCTTTCCTATTTTGCTGGTGGAATAGGTATACTCCGTCTGTCTGTACATGTTACTGCCACCGAACTCCGTCCGTTTCTTAGTAAGGTAGCCCTTGGAGGTGTTGTAGTTATAGGTGGTAGTCGTGACGTTGCCGTAGGGGTCTGTCTCTGTCAGGGACGAGGGGAGGGACATGTAGTTGTAGCCGTAGCCGACAATGTCGCTGGCAGCCACTGACGTGGTGGTGAAGCCTCCCTGCGTAGTGGTCGTTGACGTGCTGCGGGGAACATAGTAGGTTGTATTCCAGTCTGTCACCCTTGCCGTGGTAGTTGATCCCGTATAGTACTCGCTTGCCGTCTGCTCTGTGAACCCGAGTATCCCTCTGCCCCTCAGGTGGGCGCGAAGCCCCTTGTAGGTGTAGCTGGTTTTCCGGGTGACAGGAGACGCACCAGACTCCTTCATCTGTGACACAACGCAGAGCGGTCCCGCCACGTCTACGACAGGGTAGTCGCTCCCAGTCCCTTTGGTGTACAGCTGGTCAGAGGTCATGGAGCCGTAGGTGAAGGAGGTGACGCGCCCGTCGCTGTTCGTGACGGACTTGATTTTTCCGTCTGAGACTTTCTGTAAGGAACTGCCATAGAGGTGCATGGAGGGGGTGACATCGGCGTTGTTGCCTCCCCAGCAGTCATAGCCGTAGTTCATCACGTCAAGCCAGCCCTGTCCCTTGAAGTCACCGACACAGATATGCCCTGCCTTCGCGTCGCTCTCACGGTTTGAGGACGCGGTTCTTTTTAGTATCAGCTTTGTGCCGTCCGAGAGGAGCCAGTGGGTATAGGTCTTCCTGAATGTCAGGAGGTATGACGCGGCATTGATGACGACATCGGATTTTCCGTCATGGTCGAGGTCTGCCACGAGGAAGCACCAGGTGCCACTGTCCGTGTTTTTTGGGAAGACCGTATAAGGCAGCGTATAGGCGAGTTTTCTCGTGAAGGTGCCGTCACCGTTGCCCAAAGAGAAATATATCCTGCTGCTGCCATGGTCGTTCCAGATAAAGTCAGGGATGCCGTCACCGTTGAAGTCGCCTTGCTCTATGCGGTGATGGACATCCGACAAGCTGACAAGAGTGCTGCTGTCCGTAAAACTGTTGGCTGAGACAACACCACCCTGCCCGTAGAAAATCCGGTATCCGTCATCGCAGATGATGAGCATGTCGACCATTCCGTCCCCGTTGTAGTCACCGGTGAAGAGCTTGCGGGGCTTGCCGGTAAGGGTTAAGCTGATGTGAGGGATATTGTACATGTTGTTGAGATTGCCCAGATAGCACTGATATTTACCATTGGTGTGCTGTTTCTCAATAACGATAATGTCGTTTTTACCGTCATTGTCCAGGTCTGTGACACTATAAAGCGGCATTTCCCTTGCGACTGAGTATGGGAATAGGATGTAGTCAGTAGCTGTATTGCCCGTTTTAATATTCTTCCCAAGGGCAAAGACAAAGTCGCTTCTGAAGTATCCACCAGACGAGTAGCCACCTGGGGCGATCAGGTCGTTGACTCCGTCACCGTCGAGGTCTGCCATACTCGTGACGCTCCTCTGGAAGCACCAGTCGTCAAAGGAATAGTTCGGATCCAATGAATATAATAGTGGATTGGAGTAAGTGACATTTCCGTTTGTGACCGACGAGCGAAAGACGTGGACATAGGTGCGGGCATCGTAGTCGTCGGTATTATAGAGTGAGTTGTATTCCTTGACAGGAGAGATATGAACAAGATCGCTGACACCGTCACCATTAAGGTCTCCTGCAAGGAGATAACGCTCACCGAATCCATGAAACATATTATCTTCAGGCAACGTGATTCCCGGTGACGAGGATGTGGGGGAGAAGGACGGAAGGTAGTTCCAGTTTAGCGTGATTCTCCTGCTACCGCTGCTGAGTTCCCCCGTCTCGGTGATATAGGTCAGCCGGGAGTATTTTGTAGTGGATGCGTCAGCGGTAGAGTTATAGGTCATCGCATAGGTACGGTAGACACTGTTCCCCGTCTTGCTCGTGATGCTCCTCAACCTTCTTCCCACGCATCCCTTCTGTCCGTTCAGGGCAAAATGGATGCTGTCAGTACGTGCCTCATACTCAAAATTAACCGTATTACCACTGCCGTAGCTGATGGTCTGGGGATACAGGTACCGGTCCGCAGTCTGGTACTGGTAGGTGATGGTCTGCCCCAGCGTGTTGGTACCCTTGCTGATATACCAGGCACAAGGCACTTGTGAAGAGGATACGGTGGTTGTCTGCTGTGTCCCGGCGGCACGTCCGAACTCATAGGTCATGCCGTCGTTCGTGTCTACCTCGAACCAGCTTGCCGTGGAGGTGGAAGTGCCGTGTAGGGTTATGGTGGTAAAAGGCTCTCCCTCGGGGGAGTAGACGGAGCCGTCAGTCCCCTCTGTTCCTGATTTCCTGATAAGCCGCTTGCCGTCCATATAAAGGGCGTCGGACGTGGTGTACTTGATACCCTTGGGTGTTTCATTGTATAAATAGTTCTTAACCCCGCGGGTGATGACCGGGATGCCGGTTATACTACAGCCGAAACCTGCGACTCCGTTTCCCGACTGGCTGCTGTAAGTCAAGGAGATGGACGGCTTCAGGTCGCCGACTCCCTTTGGTGTCTGTATCTGCACTGTGTAGGCTGCGCCTCCCGTTGCGGTTACCGCAGCTGTCCCGTCCAGACGGTCCTGACCGTAAATATTAACTTGGAACGCCAGCAGTAAAGTGAGCATTCCTGATATGTGCTTTCCCTTCATAGTATGATTATTTCTTGATGATTTTAATACTCTGCTCTTCCTCCTTATATATAATGTGGAGGATATAGACACCCTGAGAAATGCCGCTTACATCTATATTGCACCGTGGGGAACTGGACACGCCTGACAGTGCGCTGTCACCATAAATACCCTGCAGGGAATACTCGTAACTGCCCGAGAAAGCGGCTTCATCCTCATATTTAATCTGGAGGATGTCTGATACGGGATTGGGGGCGGCGGAAAACAACCGGATGCCGTCAGATGTCATCGCCCTCCGTGAGTTGACAACTGCAGACCTGCTGATACGGTTGCCGGAGGCATCATAGTCATACGCCACCTGCTGGGCATGACCCAGCAGTGGCAGCATGAGCATCACCATAAAAAAAGAAACACGTGCGTGATTCATGATACTATTACTTTTAATTGATATTTTCATCATGTGAAATATAAGTATAACCTTTTCGTCTATTTTTCGAGACGCAAAAGTACAGAAATGGAAGGGGCTTGCTATCATCTTAACCGTTTCTTTTTGCCGAAAAGTGAAACGGTAGGCGTTTTATTCTTCACAAAATATTTTGTATAATTCACTCTTCTTGTATGAATCCGATGCGTCTCCGTGGCTTTGGCTCCCTGGGCTGCAGCTCCGCCAAGTCACGGTCCAGCATCACCCGCTGTCCCCTGATCTCATAGATCTTGCTCCGTATCGGCTCTAAGTTCTGTTCCATGCCGTTGAAAAGGAAAGCAAATAAAAAATGATTCCTCACATCTCACGACGCAAGGAACCCAATAACTAACTTATTATCAACTATTCGATTGCAAAGATAATGCAAATGTTTTAAACACCAAAATATAATCCGCAAAATCTTCTCAGACATTGCGGATTAGAAGAATCAACAAGAATGCGAAGAAGTAAACAATTATCCCCAGGAATCAAAACCAGTCCCGATGATTCGATTTGAGATGAATCGACGAAAACATTAAAAAAGGTTGTACCAATACAACCATTTCGAGAAAGGTGGCTTTTCCTAAATCGTATTAGGGAAAATCCCCAATGTCACGAAAAAGATAGCCGATAATGTGTGTTTTTTTTATTGAATTATCGTTTTTCAAAATAAAATTTGTAATTTTGCGACAGAAATTCAAAATGTCAATTTGAAGAAATGATTAACAAGACGGTCTTAAAACAGATTTTGGCATCCAACCAGAAGGATGTGGAGAATTATCAGGTTATGCCCCGTGAGTTACCTTCCGACGAGTTCGAAAGGCGCGTGTTCA
>Ga0247611_10000370_pt1 | contig 92823 bp, 70 predicted proteins | sample 177DNAGHGhighgp2_FD_192422 | JGI IMG/M metagenome (GOLD analysis project Ga0247611, IMG submission 192422) | Sheep rumen microbial communities from Palmerston North, Manawatu-Wanganui, New Zealand - 1770 DNA GHGhigh gp2 | ecosystem: Host-associated > Mammals > Digestive system > Stomach > Rumen...
TGCCGGAGACCTCGGCCTACACGCCCACGAGCATCAAGGAGCTGAAGGCCGCCGACCCGCTGGAGGGGCTGACGCTGATGCAGCCGCCAACGGCAAACAACATGGGGACGGCCAACCTGAGCTACCCGATAGAAATCCCCGCAGGGCGGCAGGGCATGCAGCCGAACCTCGCGCTGACCTACAGCAGCGGCGGCGGCAACGGCTGGCTCGGCGTGGGCTGGGACATCTCCATCCCCTCCATCACCGTGGAGACGCGCTGGGGCGTGCCGAGATATGACCAAAGCAAGGAGAGCGAGGTGTATGTCTATGAGGGCGAGCAGCTGGTGTCGTACGACAGCGTGGCGGGCAGGTTTCGCGACTTGCCGCACCGCACCAACCAGTGGACAGACAGGAATGTCCTTGACCAGGACGATCATGAGCAGTTCTATCCGCGCAAGAACGAGGCGTTTGACAGCATCGTGCGCCACGGCAGCGGTCCCGACAGCTATTGGTGGACGGTGACGCACAAGAACGGCGTGACGGACTACTACGGCAAGTACGCCTCGGACAACGGCGTGAACAACAGCTGCGTGCTGCGCGCCGGAGCGAGCAATCTTACCGGTCCGATAGCGCACTGGGCCCTGGCCGAAAGTGTTGACCCATTCGGCAACAGCGTGAGATACTGCTACGATGTTGTGACGAACGCCGGAGTAAGCGGCAGCAATGTCATGGGCAGGCAGATATACATCATGGAGATACATTATACGGGCCATCCCGACGAACCATCCCGCTACAGTGTCAATTTTGTTCGCAAAGCAGGCAGAAATGATGTCATCATAACTGCCAACAGAGGTTTCAAGGAAGTGACGGCGGATCTCCTCTGCTATGCTGAAGTCAAGTTTGACAATGATGTGATAAGGCGGTACATGTTTTATACGGAAAACGGGCGTGCTTCTCAGTTCAAGACCCGTCTGACTGACATAGTGCGGATTGACGACATATATGATTTTCATGACTGCAACACTGATCTGTCAATGCTGGAACAACTTCATTTCTCGGGAACTCGCACGCATTTTGACTATTATGACGCACCGCAAGGGGACGGAATGTTCGGAGATGAAAAAGTCATTGACTTAAGCGGCAGCAATGATAATATCCGCAGTTTCTTTGTTACCAATGCCTTTAACCTTGGCAATGAGGGCGGCGCTTCGGCATTGGGGGCCACAAAGGGAAAAAGCTGGAATATCGGGGGTACGGCGACTATCGGCATCGGCCCAGTGGTACCGCTGACCTCATTGAGCGTGGGAGGAAATTTCAACTACAGCCGCTCAAAAAGTGAGGGACTACTCACTCTGATCGACCTTGACGGTGACGGTCTAGCGGACAAGGTGTTCAAATCAGGGGGAGGTCTGTATTGCAGGAAACGGGTGGCGAATGGTGACACGTCTTTCCATTATGGTCCCGCTGTACCGGTTGTTGGGGCCACCGATTTCCTGACAGAAACAAGCAACACTACCACCTGGGGACTTCAGGCATCGGCAGGATGCGCATACAGCGGCAGCTGGCCCAAGACCACTTCAACCACATCTGTGTATTTCTCCGATGTAAACGGTGACGGTCTGCCGGATCTGATTACGGACAACGGGGTCTTATTCAATGTCACGGAGAGCGGGAACGATACGGTGAAATTCAAGGAATATTACACAATGGCAGGTGTGGATGTTAGTTCTGGCACCGACAATCCGGACATCATAGTGGCGCATCAGGGCGACTGCGGAGGTATCATCTTCGACGGATCGGTGAACGACAGCATTGCCTGCGTGACAGACTGGGAGTTTGTGGGAAGGTTCCCGGTCAAGGGTCTCTATGAAGGAAAAAACATCGTTGATTTTGCGGACAGTCTTATGAACACAGGGCAATTCGAATGTGTCTTCAATTATGACTACTATGATTCCACAGGGAACGGTTATGAATATGCGAACGGTTACATGGATGTTTACCAGAAAGTCGTTCGCTGCGCACCGATGTCCTTTGATCCTGATATGGAGACCGTGAAAGTCTGGGTGGCACAGTACGGAGGCACTGTCAGCATATCATCCGGCATCACGCTTCTCATGGACAATTCTGAAAGCCATGCGCAATCCAAGAGATGTGACGGTGTCCAATACGCCATCCAAATCTGCAGAGGTGTATATGAGGACGGGCAATACAAACTGCGCAGTTATTATCCCGAGGAGATTCTGATACGAGACACCATCGCCGACAGCATCCATGTCCGGATGGACACCACATTTGACAATGTCAGCGTTTCTGAAGGCGACATTGTGATGTTCAGACTAATTTCCGGTGAAAGCAGATCTTTCGACAAGGTGACATGGGACCAAGTAATAAATTACACCAGCTATGTAACAAATCCCGGGATTGTACTGGACGACTACGGGATGCCTGTCGGGACCTATAACGCGAAAAGGGACTTCCTCGTGTCAGGCAACAAGCATTTCCAGGCGCACAAGGGAAACTCCCGCTATGAGATGACCATCAGATGTCTTCCTTTGCCCTATCCTTCAGAGTCGGCTGCATTAGTTGTCTTCTCTTCAACAAACCACATTCCCACAATAGATACCTTTTTGCTTGCAGGGGGACAGGAACGGACCTTTACAAAAAACGGATTCCTCTCAGATTCCGACTATATTCATATATATTTGGTGGCAACCAATTACGGTTCTTTCGATGTGCGTCCGCACATCCGCTATATGTTTCCCGACACCGTCAATAACAATCCTGTTACGGATACGGTTGATTACTATCCGCCAGTGGAGGCATTTATCCGCAATTACAAGCAGACGCGCCTTGACTCCCTCTACCACTGCCTTTTCGGACCATTGTATAGGGGCTGGGGACAGTTTGCGTACAACAACAACGACACGGTTGGCGGGGTTGCCATAAGGGACACCGTCATAAGGATATCCCGTCTTGTCGCTGACATGCGGGCGCATCCTGCGGACCAGACGCAGGCTGAGTCGGACACGGCCTCCATTCGTGCTTTCCAACCGAGTCAGGATACTAATCACCCGCAGGAGCAGTCCGCGATGGCACAGGCGTTTTCCTCATCTGGCGGATATAATCCTTTGAGTCAAAGCACGGGTTGGGTGGAGATGCAACCCGACAGCAGGCACGGCGCATGGGTCGGATACGGTAACATCAACTATATTGTCCGTGACACCATGTCCAATACAAGGATTGTCGAATACGCTGCAGACACCAGCACCGCCGACATTGTTGAATACGACCATCCTGTCCCTGTGGTGCCATCAGGCACTGAAGTGAAAACCATCCGGAAGCAGAATGTCACAAGGTTGAGAAACCATTCTTTGAGTCTGTCGGTGCCGATAGTGCCGATATCTGTTGGTGTCTCTCATTCAAAGGGCGAGAACACTGTCCTGACAGACTATATGGACCTCAACGGCGACCGGTATCCCGACATCATCGGACAGGTTTATGTGCATTACTCGACCCCTTGGGGTGGCATAGGTCCGATGGAACCTCTTGCCTCCCATGTTCAGACTGTGTCATCTTCAAACACTATATCCGAGGGCGCCAACTTTGGGGGAAGTTATTCCACCCCGTCCCGAACCACCTCGAACAATCCGAAAAACGCTAAAATCAGTTTCAACGGTTCCGGGAGTGTGGGGGTGAGCCTTGGAGGCGGCAGCGACAACACCGCATTCACATGGATGGATGTGAACGGTGACGGACTGCCTGACAAAGTGAATGCCGTTGGAGGTGTGGCCCTCAATACCGGCTACGGCTTTCTTCCGTTTGAGAACTGGGGTGTCACCAGCGTGCGTGAGGGTGACAGCAAGAATTTTGGGATGAATTTAGGCGGGAACTTCAACATCGGCCAAGCAAGCATCGGAGGAGGCGTGGGGTTGAACTTGTCGCGGAACCAGACTGACAAGATGCTGGCCGACTTCAACGGCGACGGGCTTCCGGACAAAGTGGTGAAGTCAAGAACCGGCATACGTGTCAGCTATAACATGGGTGCAGGCAGATGGTCCGGTTGGGATACAATACCCAATATCTTCCATATCAGTTATGGGAAGTCTTACAACGAGTCCCTGGATCTGTCCGTAACCCTCGGTTTCACATTCTGGGGCATATTGAAAGTTTGCGTTGGCGTGTCGGGTTCGCCATACGGGAAGAGTTTCAGCAAGGACTCTGTGCAACTGGCTGACATCAACGGGGACGGTTATGTGGATTATGTGACATCCTCATCGGAAAACAGCATGACCGTGCGTTATAACCAGTCGGGCAGGACAAACCTGCTTTGCAAAGTCACGAACTTTACTGGAAGCTCCATTGAATTGGATTACAACATGCCTCTTGCCTGCTATGAGAAGCCGCAGCGGAGCTGGAACCTTGCGGGTGTCTGGGTCCGCAACAACGACACGCTCTGTCCGGTGGGTGGCAACCGCATGCACACCACTTTTGAGTATGCGGATCCGCATCACGACCGCTTCGAGCGCATGGACTACGGGTACAGGGTGGTGACCACGAGAGAGTACGACACCGATGGAGGTGACACCCTGTACCGCTACACGGTGGAGGAGTACGAAAACCGCATCTTCAACAAACGCGGGAGAAAGAAGCGTGACTGCGTGTATGACGCTGCGGGGAAACCATACGTGGAACATCTGTATGACGCCATTGTGTATGACTTTGCCGGAAATGTGGTGTCGGATGACAGCTGCGCCCGTGCGGATCTGTATGTGGCCAGCGAGTCTGTACTGACCAACTACTACGAAGGTCAGAGCGCTCCCTTGATCACGTCCCGGATAAGGTATTCGTACGATAACAGGCGAAATGTCACTGAATACACCCATTTTGGGGACACAACACATTATGATGAGTATTTCAAGGCTGAAATCAGATATGTTTCGGGAATGCCACACAACCTTGTCGCGTTGCCAGAACAAATAGAAGTAACCGATCCCGCCGGGGAACTCATGCAGAGGCGCACGGCCTCCTATTATTCCACAGGCAAACTCAAGCAGCTGGTGCGCCACAATACCTCGTACGTTGCTGACTATGGGTTTGAGTATGACCAGTTCGGGAACCTTGTGTGGGCCAAACTGCCAGAGAACCACAACGGACAGCGGTTGGAGTTTAAATACAAGTATGACGACACAGTGCACACCTATCCCGTCAAAGTTGACAATCTGTCGCTCGGATACTCATCTACTGCAAACTACGACTGTAAAATCGGGAAACCCACGAAAACCGTTGACATCAACGGCAATGCCATAAAGTACTCATACGACGCATCGGGAAGGACAACGGTGGTTTTAGCCCCTTACGAGATTGACGCGTCCAAGCCGTACACCATCAAGATGGAATACTATCCCAAGAATTACGGCACCATCAATATTTTCGGAACAGGCACAACCCAAAGCTATGCCCGCACATACCATTACGACCCGCAGCATCCAACCGATGACATCACCACCACGGTAATAGCGGATGGTCTTGGCCGCCTGCTTCAGACCAAGAAGGACGCAGAGGTTGACGGACATGACACAAGTCTTGTGACGGGAAGGGTGATTTACGACTGCTTCGGCAGGACTGTCGGGCAGTACCACCCGTTCTTGGAGGACCTGTTATCCTATTCGTCGTACAACCCCTATTCCAATCCGAACACACTGACCGTGACGGAGTACGACATCATGGACAGGCAGACACGGGTGGAGCTTCCCACTCATGAGGTGACCAGAATGGAATATGGCTTTGGCAACATAGGCGGCAAGACAGTGTTTTCCACAATCACCACGGATGCCCTGAACAACAGCGTACAGGTGCTTAAAGGCACGCTCGGCCAACAGCTCAAGCAGGTGGCCCCATACGGAACGACAACCCTTTTCGATTACGACTGCTTGGGACAGTTGAAAAAAAGCACCGATCCTGACGGATTCGGGACCTTTTACGACTACGACATGTTTGGGCAGATGATTTACCGCAAACATCCGGATGCTGGGAATGACAATTATGTGTACGATCCCACTGGAAATCTGATAAAGCATGTAAACGAGATGGGGGAGACGCTTGAATATAGTTATAACTACAACCAATTGACAGACATCACATGCTCCCATTATCCTGAATACAATGTGCATTACAATTACGGCACCGCCGCCGACACTTTCGAAAATGCCGTGGGTAAGGTGGTGTTTCAGGAGGACGCTTCCGGCTGGCAGACGTTCAAATACGGCAAACTGGGTGAGGTTACAGGGAATATTCGTACTTTTGTGCTCCCGTATGAGAACGGGCCATATACCTTTGACATGAAATTTGTGTATGACAGTTGGAACCGCATTGACAGCATGTTCTACCCCGACGGGGAAGTGGTGGTCTATGGCTACAACAGCGGTGGGATGCTCAGCAGCATGACAGGGGCCAAGAACGGTCTGCCGTACAAGTACATTGACAGCATTCGCTATAACGAGTTCGAGCTGAAGGCGGCGATGTACTACGGGAACGGGACGAAGACATTCTACAAGTATGACACCCTGCAAAGACTCAGTAACCTGTACTCGCAGACATCAGCCAATGAACCCATGCAGGACATAGTCTATACGTATGATTCGGTAAGCAACATTATTAACATCACAAACTATGCAAGCACTCTCCTGAACGGTCTTGGCGGAAAATATGTCAATACCTACATGTATAATAACCTTTACAGGCTGGTGTATTCCGAGGGGACGTGGTATGGAATCCATCCTGTGGGCTACGAACTTGACATGGAATATACGCCAAACGGTCGCATTGTTAAGAAATATCTTGAAGCGGACACATACACCCAAACAACCATTTCCAGTAACCAAATCCCAGTCATTTATCAGAATGACTACCATTATACCAATAATAACCAGCCCAACACTTTATCACGCGTAGAGAACAGCATGCAGATGTTTTTTGAATGGGACGTGAAAGGGAATATGACACGCCATATCCTCTCCAACGGATTCGACCGACACCTCTGCTGGGACGAACAGAACAGGCTGCTGGGGGTCAAGGACAACATGCAGAGGTTGTCGTACTACCAGTACGATGCCAATGGCGACAGGGTGTACAAACTGACGGGGGACCCCGTCCGGCAGAACAGGAACGGGGAGTGGCGCTACAGCTATCTCATGAACCGGCCTACGCTGTACGCCTCGCCGTATGTGGTGACGAACCCGCAGGGCTACACCAAGCATTACTATGCGGAGAGCGAGCGCGTGGCCAGCCGGATAGGAGGGGGAGGTTTGCTGGAGATTGACATGAATGACAGTCTGGAGCTATTTGCCTCGCACAAGGAACGTTCCATAAATCTTTTCGCTGAAGTGATGGAATGTCTTGACGCGCAGGCGGTGGTGGAGACATCCCCGCTGCAGTTCCTGTATTCATGGAAACATGTCGTATGTCCTGAAACAGACTGCTATTGGTACCACCCCGACCATCTTGGCAGTTCCTCCTGGATAACCTTCTCTGACGGTAAAGCTGTGGAGCACCTGCACTATATGCCATGGGGTGAGGACTTTGTGCGGCAGCGGAGCACAAACTGGTATGCCATGTACACATTCTCTGCCAAGGAAAAAGACACGGAGACGGGGTACTCGTACTTCGGCTCACGGTATTACAACTCCGATTTGAGCATCTGGCTGAGCGTGGATCCACAGGCCTCGAAATATCCTTCTCTAAGTCCGTATGTTTATTGTGCGGATAACCCGATTAAACTGGTGGATCCGAATGGGGAGGAGATGACAAAATTTGAGGATTCAAATGGAAATGTTATTAAACAAATTGATGATGGTTCTAATGCCGTTTTTAGACAAGTGGGCTCGGGACGGGGGTTGCACTACGAGTTTTCAGGATTTGACGAGTCACAAGGAGGTGTTAATGAGGTGAATTTAGGTACAGCTATACAGGAACAGCAGCAATTGAATATGGACAATTCAGAATTACAGCAGAGTGCTGACGGCACAACATATTGCAATTATGCCACACAGAATGTGATGAAAACCGTGTCTTCTGTTCCAGATTATGGCAATGCTTTGTTGTCGGGAAATGCAAATACCATGTGTGACAAAATGGAAAATAGTGCAAATTATGTCTCTGTAAGCAAAACACAGGCAATTAAGTATGGAAAAAATGGATTGGCTATTGTCGCCTATAAAAACTCAAATGGAGGGCATGGTCATGTTGCGACATTTAGTGCTGGGAAAAATGAAGGAGAAGTTGCCAACATTGGGCCTAAAAAATATACCGGTTTTAAAAATGTGAATCAAGTGATTAATTCTAATAAGTCCAAAACATATTACATTTTCATACGAGGACATGTGTCCAACCCAGTAAACATAAAATAATTATAAAAAAATGAAAAAGAAACTCCTTTTAATTTGTCTTTTATGTGTCTCGTATTCTTCATATTCCCAGAATCTCGAAGGGGCATGGCAATTAAATACGCCTTTAACCGCAAATTATGAGTCTCGTTATGAATTTGGTAGTGATGGCTCTTTTTCGTATTATCCTGCATTATACAACACATTACAGATAATATATTCATTAAATGGGCATTACTTAATAAAGAAAGATTCTATCTATTTAACGATTACCGATATAGTTGTCAATCATGTTGATTTGGAGAATCTAAAAATTGATAAATCTAAAAATGTGTTACCAGGCGGAGAATGGTTTTGGGTTAAAGACGGTTTTGATAATGTAGAGGGCATGCACCGGGACTTCCCATCTGCATCAAATTTTTGGAGTATCTCCTACTCTCAAAGAAGAAATATACAAGTTTCACCTAAAACTTTTGTGTCATTTTTTGAATACTTTGAAGAAGACGAGAGATACTTAATCATTGATGGGCACAAGTTGAATTATAAATATATTAGCATTGATGGGGATCATTATTATTATCTGTATGGAGCTAGTGATATTGACGATTGAAGATTCTTAAGTATTGTCCTATCTTACGCTGCTATAACTTTGTCCAAACCATAGTTTGTTACTAGTAATCATCTCTGCAATGTAGTCTTAAACATCAACAACGAAGATGTTGAAACCATTTTGTGTTTTCACAGCACTATGAATCCTATCGCCTTGACATATTATCCCAAAAGTATCCTGCACTTTACCCGAGTTTTCACCTTCTCCGCAAAAGAAAAGGACTCCGAAACCGGCTTTTCAGTTACCTCGCTTCGCTCGGTTTCCTCCTCTTCGCTCAGCCAATGCCAAACAAGTTTGGCTTGGCATTCGCTCATTCGTCGGTTTGGCTCAAGGTATTACAGTTCCGATTTGAGCATCTGGCTGAGTGTGGATCCGATGAGTGACAAATATCCTCATCAATCAAACTATATTTATTGCAGTAATAACCCTATAATAATTATAGATCCTGACGGAGAAGATGAATATGAATTTGATGGTAAGGGTAATTTAAATTGGGTTAGAACTTCGGATTTTGACAGCTTCCATAAAGTTGACGAAAACGGTCACAGAACGGGAGAAAGTTGCGAATTCGAAGGGATTGTAGTATCTAATCAATTTAATCTTGGCGAAAAACATGTTTCTTCTTATTTGCAAATTAATAATTCGCAAGATGCAATGGATTTGTTCTCTTTTATATCTGACAATGTTGAAAATGACGGTGCTGAATTTTCCATCTCGTTAGTGCAAGATAAAAATGGGGATTTTTATAATTTAATAGGTTCAGATAAAAATGCGAAAGCGGGTGAGACATATAGCATCCCCAACTTGTTAAATTGTGATGATTATACAGTCCTCAAAACTGTTCATAATCATTATGCAGGCAAAAAATCTCCAAGCGGTTCAGATGTTGATTATGCCAAAAAGTTCCCTAATACAATTTTTATGATTAGAACGGCAGGAGACGTTTTTACTCCATACGATAAGAATACCACGCCTAATTATGATTTCGGCACTCCCGATGTTGTTATACCTCTTAAACCTGTTGAAATTCCAATTAATAAAAATTAGAATATTGATATGAGAATTCGACTATTATTAATCATTGTTTTTTTCATAAAGTATAGTATAACTTATTGTCAACAAGATTCTGCAATACTTTTAAAAACCTATATTGTACAAATAGATTCCTCGTCGCTATTAGAACCCTTATTAGACACAATTCTTGCTATGGATTTGGATTGTCAAAGAGGTTCTTGTCACACAAATTTTTTATACATAGCCTCTTCTATGGAATCGGAACAATTAAAAAAAATAGAAATTATCAATGGGGATTGTTTATCTCCATATGTGTATTTATCAAATTATTCAATCAAAGGAATCTCTTATTACAAAAACAAAGAAATTATTTGGCTTAATGAAGTTCCTCTGTACTTAAATTGTCATATAAAAGAACAACAAGTAAGTATTACATATTTTATAGAGGAAGATGTGCCTATAAGGGATAATGTTCCTACGACATATTGTTATTACTATTATGGACAATTTTTCATTTATAAACGAACAGGTTGCTTGAATTTTAATAATGGGTGTCCTGATTTACCGACAACAATACAGAAATAATCAAATTGTCATTAAAAAAGAAAATGAAAACACTCTTACTGATTAGGCGTTGATATTTCAACTGCATTAACATCGTCGCAGTATTAAGGAAGACAAAACCGCAGTCAAAGCCAACGACTGCCGTTTTATTATACTGTCCCCCATACCGTGACGGACGTTTAGACCATCTTTGCCACAAACTACAGGCTTATGGCAAAGTCAAGCCCCCGCAGGGTACCATCTACATTAACGGCAAGGAGGAGGAGACCTTTGTCAAGCAGATACGTTCCGAGATGATCTTCAAATATAAATCAAACAGTCAACAAGTGAGGTTATCATTAAAATAGAAAAATGAAAAAAAGTTTTTTATGTTGGAAATTGCATGAGCCATAGCAACTGTATAAAATTCTGGTGCCAATTGAAATTTCAGTTTATGTCCTGGAAATTGCATTAAAGAAAAAGACGTGAGTGGAAGATTTGAGGCAAAAAGAAAGCGAAGGCTAATAATATAAGTCTTATAAATGTTTCGATTTTATTACAAATATTACAATTATGGGTAGAATAAAAATTAAATTAAAATCATTAGAAAATATTGCAGAGAGTGATAAGATTTCCGCAAAGCCTATTGTGCCCGTAGGACAAAAAGAATTCTTAGCAGGCTTGGGTCGCAGAAAAAACTATGTCAAACATAAAAGAATGAGGTTGTCTCATATACACATTCCTGATCCTGAGTCAAACAGTCTGCCAACAGATTTTAAAATTTCGTATGTATTGAGAGGTAAAGTACATAGTGTTCTTATTTCTTCAACGTCCCTTGAACAAACATTTAATAACAGTTTACATAAAGCCTTTTTAAATGAATAGACCAAATAAACCTGAATCATTTCAAGTAAGGGAAGAATTTCCTGACAACATAGATAGGTCACAACCTTATGAGTTGTGTCAGTACTTTGCAAACAATCAACAACCATTAGCACGGTATACATACATAATATACAAAGAAGAAAAAATCAAATGGATAACGACTTTTAAACGAGATCATGTAAGAGAGCCTACTCAAGAAGAAAAGAACAATCACGTCATAAGATTGACTTGTGACGATTATTATGGGTACTTGCAAAAAGCTAACGATTTTTTAAAGAAAGACATGCAAACTTTAGCAAATGAATCTATAGCAAATGACATAGAAAGGCAAGTGTTAAAAGAAAGAGTCATTAAAAAAATCGGTGAAGATATAGAAAGTATTGATTCGAAAATTGCAAAATTCGATGACGTTGACGACCATTTAATTAATATTGAAGACAACATAACAAGTGTCAAAAAGAAAACATACGACTTGGCGGACAACCTCCTGGTAAATATTTTGGGAGGAATTTTAGTGGCAATAGTCATTGAGTTTATCAACTTGCTCAGAAATAACGTTGATAAAAAAGATGTCGCTATACCTTTAATTGTAATTTTTGTTGTGTGGATAATTGCTTCATTAACAGTATATTTTCTTCGAATAAGAAAATATAAAAGTGTTCAAGAAGATAATTAAGGGAGAGCAGGCACGCAATTCATTCAAATTGCGCTCCCGAAAGGCTTGTGACCGCATTCTATCGTTGTCGCGGTATTGCGGTAACAGCTAAACGCATTCGGCAAGCATGAATGTGTTCCACCATTGTTTATCACTTTGCCAATACCGTCCTTCGGACGGTGGACGGATATAGGAGCGAGCGTTAACGACATAGTTTCATGCTTCTTTCGATGATCGATGCTATGATTAAGGACGTGGACGGCCAAATGGAGAAAGACAAATCATCGGAGTGTAAGAGTTCTGGTATGCGACCGAAGAAGGCCACACACTTTTCGGACTAAGCAGATGAGATTATTCGGAACAATCCGGAAGTGGACTAAAAGAAGAAGAGGCGTGAAGGATGGAAAATATTTTTTTGGCTGAAAAACCTTTTTTTACTTGATATTTCATTTTTTTTGATATCTTTATAAATAGAATAATAAAAAAGTAAATAAAATAAATTTCTAGAAATGAGAAAATTAACAATGCAAGAAGAAATCAAAGTGGGCAGAATGATTCAAGCCTATAATTCACACAGAAATTTAACTACAATTCCTGTGGTTCTCTTTTATTATTATCGGGAAGATGATTCCATCGTTAATGAATATGAAGCAGCAAAAGACTATTTCGTGCGTAATTGTAATAGTCGTGATTATGTGGAAACAATGTTTCTTATCAGATTATTAGAAGAAAATGGCTTGGTCTATTTAGATGGTGATGACAAAACCTCTAAAAGTGAATATGTACAAAGATATGGGGTTTCTCAAGACAGTAATCAAAAGAATCTGACACATAAACTTTTGCAAATGCCAGAAGAGATTGCCCGTACGATAGCGAGGCATTATGAATCAAACGCTTATATAAATAGCGGCCTAATTGATTTGTATGATAGAGGTTTCAAATCCATTGAAGAGGAAGAATTGGAACAAACACGTATAAGTCTGAAAAGGTCAAAACGCGCAAACATAGCATTGTGGGCGACTTTAGTTGCCACCATTCTTTTTCAAGGAGCAAACACACTTTATGATTACCTTTTCAACAAGAGAATCCCTACAAACATCACTATTTCAAGTTTAAAATCAGAAGATAAATGTCCGGCATTTAATTACACTCAAGGTGTAGAAAACAGTATTAAATGTGATATGACTAACTTCAATTAGGGTGAATTGGCACGCATTTCGCTCGATTTTCGCGCTGCGTGCTCATGACCGCCAATCGTTGTCACGGTATTAAAACAAACAAAGTACTGTCTTGCTGCAAGATTGTGGTTCTCTTTTGCCATTCCTATCCATGACAGGTATTTGGGCTATCTGTTGCTACAAACTACAGGTTTATGGCAAAGAGCAGCACCCGCAGGGTAACCATCTACATCAACGGCAAGTTCAATTAGGAATGAGGAATTAGAAATTAGGAATTACAGATCAACAACCGAAATGGAATAGAATATGAACAAATCAAGCAATGATACGCGCAGATTCGCGAGATACGCGGAGACAGTTCTCCCAAAAGACGCTTCCGGGTGGCAGACATTCAAATACGGCAAACTTGGTGAAGTTACGGAAAACATTCGTACTTTTGTGCTCCCGTATGAAAACGGGCCATATACATTTGGAATGAGTTTTGAATACGATAGTTGGAACCGCATACAGAACATGACCTACCCTGACGGGGAGGTGGTGGGTTACATGTACAACAAGGGCGGGATGCTCAACAGCATGGCAGGCGTCAAGGACACGGCGACATACAAGTACCTGAGCGGCATCCGATACAACCGCTTCGGGTTGAAGGACACCGTGTATTACGGGAACGGGACATGGACGGAATACGAATATGACACCCTCTTGAGACTGGAGAGGATGAAATCGTTCACATCCTCCAACCCGGGAGTGAGCGAATTCATGCAGGACATCCGCTACCAGTACGACCATGTGGGCAATATCACGGAGATATCCAACAGTGCGGGCCCCCTATCCAACGGCCTTGGTAACCAGTATTACGGCCAGTATGAATATGACAATCTGTACAGGATGACGGCGTCAACCGGTTGGTGGAGAAGTGTGTATTTCACTTACGGGTTGGATTTGGACTACCATCCCAACGGGCGGATAGAGAAGAAGAACATGGTTGCGCCTGTTCTCACGCAGACTTTGTTTTCCATCGACTTGCAGCCCGTCCATTATGAAAGGCGCTATTTCTACACGAATACCAGCCAGCCGAACACCCTCACATACATCAACGACATGTCCCAGCAGCAGTTTGAGTGGGACAGGAAAGGCAACATGACTCGCCATACGAACAGCAATCCCATTCAAGACCGACGCCTTTGCTGGGACGAGCAGAACCGGCTTTTGGGCGTTGCTGACGGCGGTTATCTGTCGTATTACCAGTACGATGCCAACGGGGAGCGGGTGTACAAACTGGTGGGTGAGAATGCCCTGCAGAACAGGAACGGGGAGTGGCGCTACAGCTATCTCATGAACCGGCCTACGCTGTACGCCTCGCCGTATGTGGTGACGAACCCGCAGGGCTACACCAAGCATTACTATGCGGAGAGCGAGCGCGTGGCCAGCCGGATAGGAGGGGGAGGTTTGCTGGAGATTGACATGAATGACAGTCTGGAGCTATTTGCCTCGCACAAGGAACGTTCCATAAATCTTTTCGCTGAAGTGATGGAATGTCTTGACGCGCAGGCGGTGGTGGAGACATCCCCGCTGCAGTTCCTGTATTCATGGAAACATGTCGTATGTCCTGAAACAGACTGCTACTGGTATCATCCCGACCACTTGGGTTCCTCCTCGTGGATAACCTACTCTGACGGCAAAGCCGTGCAGCACCTGCATTACTTGCCGTGGGGCGAAGATTTTATAAACCAGCGGACAACCGATTACGCTGCCCGTTTCACCTTCTCCGCAAAGGAAAAGGACAAAGAGACCGGTTTTTCCTACTTTGGCTCAAGGTATTACAGCTCGGATTTGAGCATCTGGCTGAGCGTGGATCCGCAGGCCTCAAAATACCCACACCAATCAAACTATGTTTATTGTAGCAATAATCCGATAAAAGTAATTGATCCCAATGGGGAAACTGAATATGAATTCGATCAGAAAGGTAAATTGGTTAATACCATTGATAACGACAATAAATTTGATCAAATTCATATTATAGATAAAGATGGGAAAAGATTGTCGTCTTCAAAAGAATACGAAGCTGAAACTATTTTTAATATGCAAGAGGATGTGCCCTCTAACTCTTCTTTATGCGGCAATGCAACAATTTTTGAAGTTGGGAATCAAGAAGTGTCAGATGAAATATTTTCTTTTATGGCAGAAAACACCACAGTCGAATGGGGAACGTTACAAGCAGAAAGTAAAGATGATGGCTCTTGTCATAATTTCGTGGGCACCAACCACAATGAAGGACGAATTAATGTGACAACAATAATAGAAAATAAAGGATATTCTATTGAAAGAACAATGCACAATCACCCTGATGGTCTAACTATATCTGAAGCTGACCACAAAGCAGCAGCCTCCAGAGAAAGCAGGAATCCTAATTTGCAATCCTATCTATACAGGAACGGCCTTTTATGTCCTATCCATAGGTATAATAGTAGCACGCCTTATATAAACGACAATTTAAGAACAGTTATCCCGAAATGAAAAGCGTTGTTTGTGATTTTTTCTCTGTTGTTATTATATTGCTAATTTGCTTTAATACGAGTGCACAAGAAGCAGGGCTGCAAAGTGATGAATATGCATTCGACACAATTGTGCAGTTGAACAAAGCAACAATATGCGATACGAATTTGTTGTCCATTATGGATAATATGATATATCACGAAATTAATTGCTCGGACTATGACACAAACTACTGCATTGTCGTTACAGTCTACCAGTGGATGCTTTATGATTCCACATTGAATGATGACAATCTTTACTATATCCATATTGAGTTTTCCGACAAAAGGACAATATTGTATCCTGATTACACCTTTTTCTGCTTGCACCGTGACTTTCTTTGTTTTATGAGAATCCACGGTGAATTTCCAGATTTTTTCATGGTGAATGATGCTATTCGTTCTTTTCATTGCATAATTCGATGGGATGATTTATTTGAAGATGATCATTTCTCAAGATGGGCAATCGCTTATCATAATAATGAATTCATAATTCTAGACAAATTTTTGTGCAAGTGATTATTATGAATGATTTTGAACACGTCTCCATGTGGAGTAGCCATCCTCATTCATTGCAAAGAAAGTATGGTTATGAACAATTTTTTTGTACTTTCGCAGCGTATGAACGCCCCAGTATTGACATATCACCTCGTTAAAACCTCGTTTTCAGCAAGTTTCACCTTCTCCGCAAAAGAGAAAGACGCAGAAACTGGCTACTCCTACTTTGGCTCAAGATATTACAACTCGGATTTGAGCATCTGGCTGAGCGTGGATCCGCAGGCCTCAAAATATCCTTCTCTAAGTCCGTATATTTACTGTGCGGATAACCCCGTGAAATTGGTGGACCCGAACGGGGAAGATTATGACGTTGTCATTGATGATCAAAACAAAACCATTACGATTGTTGCCATATATTATACTTCCAATGATAATAAAGAAAAACTACAGAAAGGATTGGATGCTTGGAATACACAGTCTGGGAAATATGTTTTTGTAACAGGGAAAGGTGATGATAAACAATCATATACCATTAACTTTGATTTATCAATCGCTGTGGATGAAAATGGTCGTACAATTGAAAATTGTGATAGAGATGGTATTTCAAATATGTTTAGTGTTGAGCCTTTTTTGTCTGAGGGAAGACGAGGAGAAACAGAAAATGGTTATGAAATGAGAGTCCTTGATAATGCACCTGATAGAACGACAGTTCACGAAATTGGTCACACTTTAGGAATTGGAGATTTTAGTCATGGTGTAATGGAATCAGGAGGGGAAGGGGATAAAATACACAAAGAGTTCATATCTTCGTCCCTTAAGAGTGCAAAAATGCTAAATACAGGATTACAGTTTTTTTCTGAAACAAAACGCCCTGCAGCTAAATCTTGTTCTTCTCTTGAATATTATAAGACTGGTAGAATTGTTAAGAATAATAAGTAATTGCTATGAAAAACCAGTTAATTATCGTTATTTTCTTGTCATTATTTTTTAGTTTTATCTTACAAGTTCAATGTCAACAGGTAAAACAAGAAACGAAGATTGACTACGTTAACGTGTCTGGCGAACTTCATGTTGATTCCCTTATTTATTTTAGCAATCCATATGCCCAAGACCCATTGATGATAAAAAAAACTTATCCATTCGCACATAAATTTTGGAGAAAATCTTTTCAAAACTCAGCATTAAGAGGATTCTGGAGCACTCATTTCGATTCTTTGTATTTTTCAAAAGCCACATTTTCAAAGTACGATCAGTTCACATTACGCCCCAATTCTTATTTGGTTTTAGATGTCCTGTCTGTCATTGAAGATATGGTTTTCCCATACATTGATTCAACACAAAGAGAAAAAATAGAAAACTCTACTCGAGAAAGTATTTGGAATAAAACAGAATTAAGTAAGCATTATTTCAACGATTACGAGTATTTGGTTTATCATTTTAATAACGTATCTTTTTTAGAAATAATTGTTTATGTACCTCTTTTCAACTATTATTTTTCTAAACATGTTTTAACAGATCCCCCATCTTGTTTATTTTGTAATAGTAAAAACATAAACTCTCTTTACGTTAAGGTACTGATTCCAATGATAGAACAATGATATCGTCTTTACTAACAGAGATATTATGGTTTGTATTTTCACAATGTAATGATCCCCATCACCTTGACATATTATCCCAAAAGTATCCTGTGTCTTGCCCGAGTTTTCACCTTCTCCGCAAAAGAAAAGGACCAAGAAACCGGCTTTTCAGTTACCTCGCTTCGCTCGGTTTCCTCCTCTTCGCTCAGCCAAAGCCAAACAAGTTTGGCTTGGCATTCGCTCATTCGTCGGTTTGGCTCAAGATATTACAGTTCGGATTTGAGCATCTGGCTGAGCGTGGATCCGCAGGCCTCAAAATACCCCTCCTTATCGCCATACGTTTATTGTGCAAACAACCCCATTAAGCTGGTGGATCCGAATGGGGAAGATATCTGGGAGATAGACGAAAATGGAAAATTAACATGGAAAGAGTATAATTCTGAGATTGATGTGTTGCATGCGACTAAAACAAAACAATCGAAAGATTTTCCTGTCGGTACCATTAAAGAGATGATTCAGGATAAGGGATTGGTCAACTATAATGGCGAAGACATACAGGTCGATTATCAATAGGATGCCTATGGCTCCGCATGGACCCTCATATACGGAGTGTTGAGTGAAAACTGCAACATAACCGGGTCATCTTCTGTATCATCCCCAAATGTGAAGGACATCTTCTTTTTTGTATCTTTGCATCCTATTTACAAGAAGTTTCAATAATCCCAAGTGTTATGAGCAATCCCCTTTTCAACATCCAGTACGGCCTGTTCGTCATCACCTCTTGTGAAGACGGTCGCGACAATGGCTGTATCAGCAATACTGTTGCGCAGGTAACAGCGCACCCCAATCGCATTTCCGTTACTTTGAACAAGGACAATTACACCACCGAACTAATCCAGTGTTCAGGGCGTTTTACGGCTTCCATCATCAGCGAAGCGGCCGATTTTGAGTTGTTTAAGCATTTCGGATTCCAGAGTGGGCGTACGGTCAACAAGTTTGCTGATTTTACCGACTGCCGCCGCGTCGGCAACGGCACTTTGGCGGTCACACGCGGCACCAATGCCTTTATATCAGCCAATGTGGAGCAGACCATCGATTTGGGCACACACATCCTTTTCATCGGCCATGTCACAGAAATGGAAACGCTTGCCGATGTGCCGTCGGCCACATACAATTATTATCAGGAGCATATCAAACCGAAGCCGCAGGCCGTTGGGCAGACCGCTGAGGGCAAGACCGTTTGGCGCTGTGTCATCTGTGGTTACGAATATGTGGGAGAGGAACTACCTGATGATTTCATCTGCCCCATTTGCAAGCATCCTGCGTCGGACTTTGAGAAGGTCATCGTCTAAGTACTCTTATTTTTTGGCAATGATATAGCAGTTGACATGGTTAATAATAGATTCCGCTCACGCTTGCGCGTCTCGCGGAATGGTGCGCGGCCACCCAGGTAAAGGGGGAAAGATGGGCGGCAGAAAGTTGGTGCTGTGTTTGGAATGCCCTCTAATGCCGCCCATCTTTCCCAAAAACACTTCAGTGCGAGCACCATTCCGCCGTGAACATAGTGAACGGCGGAATCCAAATCAATAGACCATTATGTTGGGTCATCTTCTATATCATTGCCTATTTTTTTGGAAACAGCGTGTCACTTCAACTTTTTCAGTAGTGGCGACCGGCTCACCATCTCGTTGCGGCACACCACCTATGTGGTAACAGTGCAAAAAAAGAGACGCGATTTTTCGCGTCTCTGGAACTGAGCGGAAAACGAGACTCGGACTCGCGACCCCAACCTTGGCAAGGTTGTGCTCTACCAACTGAGCTACTTCCGCTTGTGATTTCGGCTGCAAAAATACACTTTTTTTTTATATGACAATAGTTTTGGAAAAATTTTTTTTGAATGTTTTTACATGCTCATTTTTCTTATCTTTGTCGGCTCAATTTGTAACGACTAAAATACATACCCTATATGGCTGAACAAGTAATAGGAAAAATATCCCAAATCATCGGTGCCGTCGTGGACGTGCATTTTGACGAAGATTGTGCATTGCCCAATATTTACGATGCACTGGAAGTGACGAAAGAGAATGGCGAAAAGCTGATTCTGGAATGCGAGCAGGACATTGGTGAGAACACCATGCGTTGCATCTCCATGGAATCGACCGACGGTCTGCACCGCGGCATGGAGGCCCGCACCACGGGCCGCATGATTACCATGCCTACTGAAAATATCAATGGTCGTCTGATGAATGTCATTGGCAACAGCATTGACGGAATCGGACCGATTGAATCCAAAAAGCGGAACGATATTCATCGCGAACCGCCTACATTTGACAATTTGTCCACCTCTCAGGAGGTTTTCTATACCGGTATCAAGGTCATCGACTTGATTGAGCCCTACGCCAAAGGCGGTAAAATCGGTCTGTTTGGCGGTGCTGGTGTGGGTAAAACCGTGCTCATTATGGAGATGATCCACAATATCGCCAAGAATTACGGCGGTATGACGGTCTTCACCGGTGTAGGCGAGCGTACCCGTGAGGGCAATGACCTGCTCCGAGAGATGATTGAGTCCGGTGTTATCCGCTATGGTGATGAATTCCTGAAAAGCATGAAAGAGGGCGGTTGGGATTTGTCAAAAGTGGATAAAGAAGAGCTTGCGAAATCGCAGGCAACACTGGTGTTCGGCCAGATGAACGAGCCGCCCGGCGCACGTGCCCGCGTGGCCCTTTCCGGCCTTACCGTCGCGGAAGGTTACCGCGATGGCGACGACAATACCGGCGGCCGCGACATCCTCTTCTTCGTGGATAACATCTTCCGTTTCACACAAGCTGGTTCCGAGGTCTCCGCTTTGCTGGGTCGTATGCCTTCCGCTGTGGGTTATCAACCGACCTTGGCCACTGAAATGGGTGCCATGCAGGAGCGTATCACCTCCACCAAGCGCGGTTCAATTACCTCTGTGCAAGCTATTTATGTGCCTGCCGACGACTTGACCGACCCGGCCCCTGCCACCACCTTCTCCCACTTGGACGCTACCACCGTGTTGAGCCGTAAGATTGCCGAAATCGGTATCTATCCGGCTGTCGATCCGCTGGACTCCACTTCCCGTATCTTGTCTCCCGACATCGTAGGTGAGGAGCACTACCGCACTGCCCAACGCGTGAAAGAGACACTACAGCGCTACAAAGAGTTGCAGGATATTATCGCCATTCTGGGTATGGAAGAGCTCTCCGAAGAAGACCGCAAAACCGTGCACCGCGCGCGTCGTATCCAGCGTTTCATGTCGCAACCTTTCTTTGTGGCCGAGCAATTCACCGGCATTCCTGGCAAGTTTGTCAAGATTGAGGACACCATCAAGGGTTTCAATATGATTCTGGACGGCGAACTGGACGATCTGCCCGAAACCGCCTTCAACTTGGTGGGTACCATTGAGGAGGCCATTGAAAAGGGTAAAAAGGAGTTGGCATCCGCTAAATAACCACGGCTATGAAGTTGGAAATCAGAACTCCTGACAAATCGGTCTTTACGGGTGAGGCGACACTGGTGCAGCTGCCCGGCATTGACGGGTTGTTTGAGATACTCGAACACCATGCCCCGTTGGTGGCCGCTTTGCAGAAAGGACAGGTCAAAATTCAGGACACGGACAACAATACCCAATTCTTTGAAATCAATGGCGGCGTGGCCGAGGTGTTGCACGACAACATCCTGGTCCTTGCCGAGTAAAGTTCAAATTATGCTATAGTCAGTTCAGGCGTTTGGGTTTCCTAAAACGCCAAGAATCCTACACCCAACTTGATTCCGAACCAATAAGCCATCCACATGCGTGAGTTGGCATAATCGCTGATTGTGTAGTCGGTGGAATAATTATCATCAGTCATCTGTTTGAAAGCCAATGAGAAGTCATTGAAAGTGGTGCCAATGGATGCGCCAACCGATAGTCGCAGGCGGTCAAGCACCAGAAAATCGTAGCCGTATTCCACTTTAAATCCGAACAGCATGTCTTTGCCCTCTGGCGCAACGCTTGGAACAATCTCACTGTAGTTATAGAAGAGGCCGTCAAAGTTGAATTTGAAATAATGACCCAGTGGGGCGAAAGTGTGACCCACGTATTGTTTGTAAAACACGTTGAACCCGTGTGCGGTAATCATCCCAGTAAAATCACGGTAGTCATAATAGTAATAATCATTATAAGGGTTAATTACAGGAACAGCGAGTTTCCCTTTAAAGGGTGACTTGTAGAAATTGTAACCCGCGCCCACAGATCCCTTTTCCCACACAATGGCCTCTATGCTGGGTGTTACCCAATAGTTGATGCCCAAATACCGTTGGGCTTTGGCTGAAAGCGTGGTCAGGTGCGGTGTCATCGGGTTCGGGTTTATCCATGACGGGGATACGGTCACATTGGCATTGAACAGGATATGTTTTCCCATGTAATTGTAGCCCTGCGCGTTCACTTGTGCGCAAAAAGCGACGGTAATCAGCAGAAGATATATGACTTTTTTCATTTTTTATCGTTTTTCCTTTTTGATGTATTTTTCCAATTGACTGTAAACAAATCCGTCCACATATGCTCGGCTGATGGGAGCGGTTTTGGAGTAGGAGGATACTGTTTCTATCTCGCCTTTTGAGATGTCCACAATGTAGAAATTGACATTGGAGTCATATTTCATGAAGCAGCAGTTGGCCAACGCAACCGGTATGGTGTAAGGGCAGGCGAGGGAGTATAACAACAAATATAACTTATCGAAAGTAAACCAATGATAAGGACTGCGGGCTGCGTTTACACAGCACATTTTGGTACCGGTAGAGGAGGTGATATCTTCAAGATATTGATAGGAGTGATAACGCATTCTCGTACCTCCACCATATTTGATATCATCATTCAGGTGATGAATCCGGACAAGTTCATTGTATGTTTTGGAGTCATATTGCATTTTCTTGTCCGTGTCATACGCTATCGTGGTGACGCCCATCTTGTTGGACGCACGGGTTATCATCTTTTGAAGATCTGCCGCGTATTGTTTGCTTTTTGACACCTTTAATTGGGAATTGTTGTCAAATAAATAATAATCAGGTTTGGCAACCAGCAGTTTTTTCTCCTCTCCGAGGTGCTTATCGGAAATGTTTTCCAGCAGATTAATGGCTTCTGCGTTCACAACGGCATCGTTAACCATAGTTTTAAAGATGGAGTCTTGATGGATGTCCACTAGCATGTAGTTGGCGGTTTTGAATTTTGGATCAGGCAGAACCTTGCTGTATTGGTTTTGCTGTTTAATACGGTCGTATTTGCTCTCCGGAGCGTTGTTTTCGGGTGATGGGGTGTCCGTGATATCCTCCAGTTTGGTGCCTTGAGGATAGTCGCAGAAGTCGATGTATTTTTTCTTTTGTGAAACAAAAATTTCGGAAATCAAATCCTTGACAATACTTTCCAAATATGCGTTGTTGGGATACTTTTGATTGGCCGCCCACGCTTTGCGCAGCGCAAGGAGCGAAGTTTCCAGTCTGTTGGTTTTTGACAGGAAATAACAAACCTGTTGCATATTGCCTTCCACTTCCCGATAGGATGTCAGGATGTCTTTTGTGGAGCCCTCGCTTTTGTGTTTGGAAACACCGTAATAGGCCGTTACTTTGGCCTTTTCCAGATATTCGTTCTCGGGGAATTGCTGTTCCAAAACATGGATATTGTAAATGGCCCTGTCGTATTTGTGTTTGTTCAAATAATACTCTATACAGGAGAAACGGGCCAGGTCGCGGACACGGACGAAGTCTTCTTCCGGTTGGACGAAGATTTTGCGGTTCTCGTTCGGAAAACTCTTGACTAGCGCCTTGGCCGCAGTGCGGCGTTTCTCAATGTTGGGATGTGTGAGAAATGTATCCACAACAGAAGAGCGGTCGGAGATGTTGGCTACCGTTTTTAGGAAATGGGTTTCCGGAAATGTGTAAAAATCAGTTTCCACTTCGGATCTCTCGAACGGAATCTCATCAAACGGCAGGTATGCATAGAGCAGTACATCGAAGATGCCGTCCAACACATCGAAACTGTAAGGCGATTTTTGGAAATATTGGGTCAACCCCACACGGTCGGCGGCAAACTCCTGATCGCGCGAATACTGGTGGGTTGCCAGATAGTCGTTCACGAAATCCTTGTTTTTCGACTTGTCCTTCTGTTTCAAAGTGCCGTGGTGCTCGCTGTAGTGCGCAATCTCGTGCGCGATGACAAAGGCCAGTTCCGCCTCGTTGGTGACCTGTGCCAGCATTCCCATGTTGACAAGGATGACACCGTTTTTAAGCGAGTAGGCGTTCACCTCTGGAACCTCCAGAATGTAAATGTCGATCTCCTTGCGCAAATCAGGATATTGGGCCAGCAGTTGGTCGGCAATGTTGTCAATATAACGGTTCAACTCCGTGCCGTACAGTATTTTGCCTTCCGAGACAAGGTTCTTCAGAAAAACATTGTATATGTTGTCTTTGGGTGAGGCGGCCATCACTTCATTCAAGAATGCCGGGAACTCACCTTCCGACAGCAAGGGTTTGAATGTCTGAACCGAGGTTGTATTTTGCGCATGCCCGAAGGTCAAGCACAAAAGAAAAAACCAGCCAAACAAAAAGATTTTTTTCATATAGGTTTTATTCTTTTTAAAATATTAACGTAAAATCTTGAAAATCATTTCCTTAAGAAGTTCTCCATCCTCGCTGTTGCTGTCCACGCCTTTGGATTTGGCATCGTATTCCCTTAAAACGGATATGATATAGCAAAGTTGCGGGATGGTGTGACTTTGCGCGTATTGCACATTCTTGCTCATAATGTTCGGCGGCAGTTTACCAAAGATGGAAAACATGGCCTGGTTGCTCTTGTCGGGCGACAAGTGATACATCAGCAGTTTATGGTAGAAGTTGTACAGCATAAGGATGGTCTTGATGTTGGGATTTTCCCTAGGATGCTGGATGAAATTTTGAATAATCTTGTAGATTTTCGGGATATTCCGGCTTCCTAAGGCATCCTGAAGCTCAAAAATGTTGTATTCCTTGCTGATGCCAATGTATTTTTCCACCACATCCGCACTGACCGTGCTTCCGGGAGGGAGAATCACTTTCAACTTCTCGAACTCATTGAAAATACGGGACAAATCGTTGCCGATATGCTCCGCAAGCACATTGGCGGTTTGCGGGTTCAGTTTGAACTTGAACTCGGTGGCCGTCTTCATAATCCATTCGGGCAGCGTCCAATCTTTCACCCCAACAGATTCAAACACAACCCCCTTTTTCTCATAAGGTTTGTATTGTGTGGCTTTCAGTTTGCCGTATTTATGGCAGATCACGAGAATGGAAGTGCTGACGGGATTCTCCACATAGGATTTCAGCAAGTCTATGTCTTTCAGGTCTTTGGCCTCTTTTACAATCACCAGTTTGTAAGGACTTCCGAAGGGAAACTCTTTTGCGTTGGCTACAATTTCCGCCGCGGAGGTGTCTTTGCCATATACCACCACTTGGTTGAAGTCACGGTTTTCCTCATCGATCACTTTGTTTTCAAAGAATCGGCAAACACGGTCAATATAGAAGGGCTCATCGCCCATGAGGAGGTAAACCGGTGCAAACTGGCGGCTCTTAAGTTGGCTGACGAGTTCCTCGTATTTTATCATAATCTTCAAAGGTCTGTATGAGGCGCAAAGATACAAATTTATTATTTTTGCCGCCTTAAAAAAGAACGAATGAATTTCAAACTCACCTCATCATATAAACCATCGGGCGACCAGCCCGCTGCCATAAAACAATTAGTGGAAGGAATTCGGCGCGGCGACAAGGCGCAGACGCTCTTGGGTGTGACAGGATCAGGCAAGACTTTCACTATCGCCAATGTTCTCAATGAACTGAACCGACCCGCGCTGGTGCTTAGCCACAATAAAACCCTCGCCGCACAATTGTATAGCGAGTTCAAGCAGTTTTTCCCTGAAAACGCCGTGGAGTACTTCGTCTCCTACTACGATTATTACCAGCCCGAGGCCTATATTCCCACTACCAACACCTACATTGAGAAGGATCTGGCTATCAATGATGAGATTGAGAAACTGCGTCTGCATACTACGGCATCCCTGCTTTCCGGTCGGCGCGACATCATTGTAGTGGCCTCTGTATCTTGTATTTACGGTATCGGAAACCCGGATGATTTCGCCAACAATGTCATCCATTTGCACACGGGAATGCTGATTGACCGCAATAAACTGCTGTTGGCGTTTGTCAACAGTTTGTATTCCCGCACCGAGCTGGATCTGCAAACCTCCCAGTTCCGCGTGAAGGGCGATACGGTGGACATTTTCCCGCCGTACAATGAACATGCGTTCAGAATCGTATTTTTCGATGATGAGATTGAATCCATATTTGAAATAGAGGCCTCTTCAGGTGGGGTAATCAACAAATTGGATAAGATCACCATTTATCCGGCCAGCATTTTTGTCACCACGCAACAATCGCTGAATGAGGCCATTGACAACATCAAGATTGATTTAGGCGAGCAGATTGAGTATTTCCGTTCCATTGGCAAGTTCTTGGAAGCCAAGCGTTTGGAGGACCGGGTGAATTACGATGTGGAGATGATGAAAGAGCTGGGCTATTGCTCCGGCATTGAGAATTACTCCCGTTACTTTGACAAGCGCCAGCCAGGGCAACGGCCGTTCTGCATTCTGGATTTCTTCCCCGATGATTTCATTCTGGTGGTGGATGAAAGCCATGTCACGGTTCCCCAAATCGGGGCCATGTATGGCGGCGACCGCTCCCGCAAAATCAATCTGGTGGACTACGGTTTCCGTTTGCCGGCGGCTTTGGACAACCGTCCGTTGAAGTTCAACGAGTTTGAGAATATGATAGGGCAGTCCATCTACATGAGTGCCACTCCGGCGGATTTTGAGTTGCAGCAGTCAGGAGGTGTGGTGGTGGAGCAGGTGGTGCGCCCCACAGGTTTGTTGGACCCGGTGATTGAGGTTCGTCCTGCCACGAACCAGGTGGATGATTTGCTGGAGGAGATTGAAGACACCGTCGATCGTGGTGAGCGTGTGCTGGTGACCACGCTAACCAAGCGCATGGCTGAGGAGTTGAACAGTTACCTGATCCGCATCGGCATCAAGTCGTGCTATATCCACTCGGATGTGGAGACCTTGGACCGTGTGGAGATTTTGAAGGATTTGCGCTTCGGTGCCATTGATGTGCTGGTGGGCGTGAATCTGCTGCGTGAAGGTTTGGACTTGCCGGAAGTCTCCTTGGTGGCCATCATGGATGCCGACAAGGAGGGTTTTTTGCGCAACACGCGTTCGCTTACGCAGACAGCGGGGCGTGCTGCGCGCCATGTGAACGGCAAGGTGATCTTCTATGCCAACAAGGTTACGAAGTCCATGCAGGCCACGATGGACGAAACCAACCGCCGGAGGGCCAAGCAGATGGCTTACAACGAAGAGCACCACATTGTGCCCAAGGGCGTGGTGAAATCCGAGGAGGTGTATTTGGCCGGCCAGATTGACGAAGCCGTGACCAAGCAGGGCGAGATTGACCGGAAGAGATACAAGATGGTGCAGCAAACCGAATCAATGGCGGCGGAGGATGACATTCGTTTGCTGAATTTGGAACAATTGAAACTGAAATCCAAGCAGTTGCGTAAAGAAATGGAGAAAGCGGTCAAGGATTTGGATTTTGACCGAGCCACCGGGTTGCGAGACCAGGTGATCCGGATTGAGCAAAGGATAAAGGAATATTAGTAGAGACGCACGGCCGTGCGTCTTTACGATGGTTTGCCGAATAATCAATTGATCACCGTTTCACGACCTTCACGTTTTGCACGGTGCCGTCGGTCAGGGTGACGCGCAGGATGTACAGGCCGGAAGGGATATCGGAGGTGTTGACCCTGGTTTGTGGGGATGGCAGAGACGCACGGCCGTGTGTCTCCACGGAAACCGGCCGCCCGAACATGTCAAACATTTCCACGCGCGCGATTTTTGCATTGCCGTCCGTGACCGCCACATGCAGGATGTCGTCCGTGGGGTTTGGATGGACGGTGATGTTTTGTTGACCCGTTATCGGGGATTCCGCCGCAGGCGGAATGGTGGTGGTTTCCAATGCCCGCGTCTCCGTATTGGGAATTATATTGTGTTAGGTTTCCAAAGGGAAGTACTCGCTCGTATAATATGCCAGTTGTTGCATCTGCTCTGCTGATATGAGCGAACACACTGTCAAAGGCATGTGTGTACGTTTGAGCTTTGACATATACTGTCACCATTATAAATGTAATAATTAGAAAAAATTTCTTATAACTTATAAGAGTTTGGGATTATTTTAATTTACAAAATCTGACCGCAAAATTCACTGAAATATTGTATCCGTGATAAGGGTATTGTTCGGGAGGATTCATATAGAAGACCATGGCGAAAAATGTTCTCAAAGGATAGTCTCGGGATGGTTTTGCGTTTGCTGATTTCAGCAACAATCCGTAGCCTGGTCTAATGTCTATTTGAAAGGATATTTTTTTTTCTTTTAAAGCGAATTCGAATCCAAAGAAGGGGTAGGCTCCAATTTTCCACAAGTGCGGACGTAGAAGAGACATTCCTCCTGACGCGCCTCCCCCTATCATATAATAATACGAAACACCATTTTTTTCTGAGAATTTATGCTGAAACAAAAAATTCTGAGAAATCTCGTTCATATATATTGCAAAACCACTGGCAAAAGAGGTGTAATTGATGAAATAGTCTGATAAGAAATCGGTCTGAAAAACACAATTTTTAGAAATGCCGTATTTAATTGAGGGTCCACCTCCGAGAACAGTGATATTCAAACCTGCGCTAAACTTGTAAAACTCCATACTGTCAGCGGGAGGTAAATAACAACTTGTACTGACCTTTTTGCCTTTGGACAACAATACGGATTGAAGGATATTGTCGTATTGAACATGTCCCTTCACCACCCCGCTGCACATCAGCAGAAGGGCGAGAATAGCTGTGGTGAATAATGCTCGTTTCATAATGTGTGTTTTTTGAGGGTTAACATTTTCGTTGGGGCAAAGATAGGGGAAAAATGGATGTGAGATGTGAGACGAGATAATAAGGACATAAGACAAAACCAAAGACCCATAATCTGAAATACAAAGTCTGGACTTATTTGCCACTTTTCATAATCAATCTCTTTACGCGTTGTTCATTGGTCTTGAAGCAATGTATGTAGGCAATTTCCAAACCGATATGATTGTGACGGTAATTCAACACACCAGCCTTTCCCGCAGTTCCGTGGCCAAATACATCGCCAAGCTCAAGCAACAGGGACTCATCCGGCATGTTGGTTCCAACAAGACCGGCGGCTACGAGGCGGTGGAAGATTAATGCTGCGGAATCTTGATTTTCTGCCCGATTTGGATGGCGTTCACATTGCTCAGATGGTTGTAGGAGGCCAGGGCGGCGGCGGTGGTGCCGTATTGCCGGGCAATGGAGGAAAGCGTGTCCCCCTTCTTCACAATGTGTGTGCGGATGACCGGCGGAGCAGGGGTCACCTCTGTGGTGTCCTTGTTAACCACCACGGGTTCTAAAGTGCTGTTGTTAGCGGTACTGTCGGTCGGATTGGCCACAGGAGCGGTGGTGGTGCTGTCCTGTACTGCCGGTCCGGCTTTCACCACAATGGTGGTTCCCTTCTTCACCAACAGTTTCTGCCCGATTTTCAACGAGTTGCTGCGCAACCGGTTCATTGATTTTAATTGGTTAACACTCACCCCGTACTTGCGCGAAATGGAGGAGAGCGTTTCCCCCTTGCGCACCGTGTGGTATTTGTTGGGCGTGGTTTTCACAATATCCCCGTTGGCAGCAGCCACCAGATTTTCCTTGTTGAGGTCTCGTGCCGGATTGAAATACTCGTCGTAGTGATACTTCTCAATGGAGTCTTTCATCGCGATGAAGCGGATTACATCGTTGGAGCGCAACCGCAATGGATATGGCTCGTTGTAGGCGGGTATGATGTCACGCTTATATTGGGGGTTCAGCGATTTTATCTCCGCCATGTCGATGCCCAGCACCTCGGAAACTTGTCCGAAATGGAGTTCTTTGGTTACCATCACGGTGTCCACATCGGTAGGGAAGGAAATCGGGGCGGGGGAGATGCCGTACAAGTTGTGGTAGGTCATCATATACAGCGCACCGATAAAGGCGGGGAAGTAGTTCTGCGTCTCTTTGGGCAGGTAGGGCGACACGCCCCAGAAGTCGGTTTTGCCGCCGGAACGCTGGATGGCCTTGCGCACGTTGCCCGCGCCGCAGTTGTAGGCGGAAATGGCCAATCCCCAATCATTGAAGATGTTGTACAGGTCGCGCAAATGGCGGGCGGCCGCATCCGTGGCCTTGTACGGGTCGCGACGGTCGTCCACATATGTGGAAACCTGCAAACCGTAAATCTTGCCCGTGTTGTACATGAACTGCCAGATTCCCGTTGCGCCTGCGCGCGATACCGCCGTGGGATTCAACGCGGATTCGATGATGGTGATATAAACCAACTCTTCCGGCACATCGTACTTGTCGAAAATAGCCCGCATCCAAGGATAATAATATTGCGCAAGACCCAATATCACCGAGGAGGAGCGCTGGCGCTGCACCGAGTATAATTCGATAAACCGCTTCACCTTATCGTTGTAGGCCAGCGGAACGGCCGTGACAATCTGCGACAGACGCTTGAACATCATCGTGTCGTTGTTGTCGTAGGCGGTTGTGTCGTCCTTGTATTTGGATAAAACAGAATTCTTTTTGGAAAGCTCGTTTTGCACATAAAGCAGATTCAGCATCGAATCCATCTTCCGGATCTCAATCCGCGCGAAAATGTCAGAACCGTCCGATACCTTTTTCGTAGTGTCCACCAATCCGGCACCTTTGTTCGCAACATCCCCATTTTGGGCATACAGGATGTTGAAAAACAGGATGCTGAATATGATGGTTACGAGTCGGTATTTCATAGAATGTTGTTTAGTTAAACATTTATTACGAAAAAAAAGCTATTTTATTGTGTAATTGTTCCATTTTATTTCCTTACCATCTGAAAATAAGGTGGTTAGAAATAAAACGCCATCTTCATTATAGTAATTCCAAGGCCCGTCTTGCTGCCCTTTTTCATATTTTCCAGTAACTTTGATGTTGCCGTTTTCCCAATAGGCGGTGTATTTCCCATCCCGGATCCCATCGCGGTAGCGGATTTCAAAGGCGGGTCCTCCGTTCTGGTAGTGTGTTTTCCAGAGCCCGGTTTGTTTGCCGCCCTCATAATTGCCCTGCTCCACGGCCTCGCCGTTGCGGTAGTACCATGTACCTTCTTCGTAACCAGCCACATAGGTGCCTTTGACGAGCGTTTTCCCGTCTTCGTCGTATTCCACATACTCGCCGTCGGCATCCCCATCCTCATAGTGCGCTATGGTCATGGTGTCGCCATCGGGATAAAACCAGATCCACTCGCCCTGTTTTTCACCTTTGGCATTGTATTCTCCCGTAATCTCCACCGTTTTGTCCTCAAAATAGAAATTCCATTCGCCAATGGGCTTGGAGTTCTTGTATTTGCCCATTGACCGGAGTTCACCGGTGGGGTAGTATTCTTTCCACAAACCCTGCCGCAGTCCGTTCATGTCGGTTACGCCCTCAAAGCGCATCCAGCCCTCCTCAAAAACATATCCTTTAGTGATTTTGCCTTGCGGGTCAAACTCGCGGCGGATACCATCGGGTTTGCCGTTGTAGTAGGTGGCCACAATAGACGGCTGGCCGTTGGAGTGGTATGCCATGCGCTTCTCCAACTGTTTGGTCTCCTTGGCGTCGGTGATAAGTTGGTCGTGCTCATATTTTTCCACATAGAGGAAATTGCCGCCTTCGTCGTAGAACTTGAAGAAACCGTGTTTTTTGCCGTTGAGGTAGTTGCCTTCCACACGGAGTTGGCCGTTGTTCCAGAAATATTTCCATCCGCCTTGCTTCATGCCGAACTTGTCGGTGCGGTTGATGCGTTCGCGTCGGCTCATCACGCCGTGGTAGTAGTTGGTGACGGCCACCACCAGTCCGGTGTCGTCAAACTCTTTGGCCATGCCGTGGGGCTTGCCGTCGAAATAGGGCACCATTTTTTTCAGCCAGCCTGCGGTGTCAAAGGTGCGCACCGCCCCCACGATAGTGTCGTGTTGCCATTGTGAAACGGTGTACTCGTACGGAAGATATTGGATTTGCTCCCCGTGTTTCAGTCCTTCCATATAGTGGATGGTCATGGATCTTTTCCCGTCAGTGTAGAAAGTCCAAATACTGTCCAGCAGGAGGTTTTTGCGGTTGCCTTCGGACACTAACCTTCCTTTCTCGTCGTACGATTTCCACCAGCCGTCGGGTTGCCCGTTTACCAGGTAACCCTCGCTCGACTTCACACCGGAAGGATAACGGAAAATGGTGTAGCCGTTGTCCGTAACTGTGTCCTGTGCGCGGAGCAAGAGTGCACTGGTCAGCAGACAAACCACCAGCATTGTTCTTTTGATCATAATTCGAGAAATGTTTACCATCATCCGATTTTCCGTTAAGCGGCGGCAAATATATTATTTTCTTTGGAAAAACGCAGTTTCAAAGATGCTAAAAGCGCCATAATACAAAGTACTATGGCGCTGTGGGGCTAAATGAATAAAGACCGGATTATTTGCTTCCGGAAAAAGTGATAATCTCCACACGGGTTTGTAGTAGATCGCTCAACAGAGCCACGGTGTAATACACTGACATGGTCATGGAACTGCCGGCAAAGGTGCATTCCACGGTGATATCTTTCACAACTTCCGTAGTGGTGTCAATGTAGCTGCTGTCACCAATGATGGAGGAAAGCACTTGGGCGATATATTCCACGTTTTCACTTTTGGTTCTGTACACACCTGTGGACACATAATCCAAAGGCAGACAATAATAGAGCAATACGCCGTTTTGGGACAGCGGATTGTTGGAAATGGCCACAGTACCGGGTTTGGTTCTTCCGTTTTGTTTGATAAAGGTGAAAGTTCCTTTGTATTTTCCGGCGTATTGTGCGCCCTCACCGCCTGTACATGCGGCGAAACCAAAAACTAAAAGTAAAAAGATTGGAAATAACTTTTTCATAATAGTGATATTTTAATGATAACAAATTATTCTGACGGCAAAAATAGTAAAAAAATTAAAAGGATATTTTCTAAGAGTCTTTTTTGTACTTTTGCGCAGTTTTATGAAAAAGATGAGAAGAAATACAGCACTGTTGTTGGCGTTTTTGTCGCTCTGGTTTTGTGCTTCGGCGCAAACGGGTGGCAGAAGCGTGTATAACTTTCTGAATTTCAGCTACTCGTCCCGTATGAACGCGCTGGGCAACAATCTCATTTCCGTCTATGACGACGACCCCACCCTGTTGATGATGAACCCGTCCTATATCGGCGAACGCCATCATAACAACTTGGCGCTGAACTTCACCAATTACTTTGCGGGCGCCAATTACATGTCGGCGCTCTATGCCTACACCTTCCCGAAAGCCGGCAGCTTCGTGTTTGATGTGCGCGGCGTGGCGTACGGCAAATTCATGGGCACAGATGCCTCCGGCCAGGAAACAGGCTACTTTTCCGCCGGTGACTATGCGGTAAGTGTGGGTTGGGGACGCGAACTCTCCCCGAACTTTACCATCGGCGCCAGCATGAAACTGCTTCTGTGCACATACGAGTCGTACACCTCTTTCGGCTTTGCCGTGGATGTGGCCGGCAGTTATCACAATCCCGATAAGAACTTGTCACTCACATTGTTGGCGAAAAATATAGGCTCTGAACTCAAACCCTTTGTGCCCGGCAGTTTCGAACTTCCACCATTTGACTTGCAGTTCGCCTTCTCGCAACGCCTCCAACATGTGCCTATCCGTTACCACATATCCCTGCACTCCCTTTACCGCTGGAATATGAATTATTATGGCGATGGCAATCCTTTTTTGCAGACAGACGCATTTACCAATACGATAAAATATCCCTCCAAGGCCGCGCAGTTCTTCGACAATTTCTTCCGTCATTTTGTGTTCGGTCTTGAAATAGAACCCAGCAAATATTTTTCGTTGCAAGCCGCTTATAATCACAATGTTCATCAAGAAATGAAACTGTTGGCCCGAAATTCCTTGGCCGGTTTTTCCTATGGACTGAACATCAATGTGAAAGGCATAAGATTCGGCTTCTCACGACTGCATTATGCGCCAGGCGCCACACCAAACTGCTTTAACTTTGCGTTGGATTTTGGCGAGTTGTCGAAGATGCATCAGGAGAACAAAGCCAAGAAATTGCAGCGAATGACCGATTAAATTCTATCAAGATGATTCCTTTTTCCCCTCCCCACATAGACGATGATATTGTAAACGAGGTCGTTGCGGCCTTAAAATCGGGATGGATTACCACGGGTCCGCGCACCAAACTTTTTGAGCAGAAACTCGCCGAATATTGTGGCGTGGAGAAGGTGTTGTGCGTAAATTCCGCTTCCGCTGGTTTGGAACTGATGCTGCGCTGGTTCGGTGTGGGTCCTGGCGATGAGGTCATTATACCCGCCTATACCTATACGGCCACAGCTGCGGTGGTGGTGCACTGCGGTGCCACCCCCGTGATGGTGGATGTGAACCCAGACTTTCTTATTTCCGTCGATAACATTCGCAAAGCGTTATCCCCTAAAACCAAGGTGATTATACCGGTGGACATTGCCGGACTTCCATGCGATTATGATGCGATTATGGCACTGGTGCAGGATGATGAGGTTAAGCGCAATTTTCGGCCATCCAATGTGTTGCAGGAAAAAATGGGTCGTCCATTGGTTCTTTCCGACGCAGCACACTCACTGGGAGCCTGGTACAAAGGGAAACGCACCGGAGCCGTAGCCGACATTACGGTTTTCTCTTTCCATGCGGTCAAAAACCTGACTACTGCGGAAGGTGGTGCCATCTGCCTGGCACTTCCGAATTCTTTTGACGCACAGGAAATCTATAAACAACTCTGTACCTTTTCGTTACATGGTCAGTCGAAAGACGCTCTCGCCAAAACGCAAATCGGAAATTGGCGGTATGATGTGTATGAATGCGGTTATAAATGCAACATGACCGATGTGGCCGCCGCTATGGGACTGGTGGAACTTGCCCGCTATGATTCTATGGTTCTGAAACGGCGCAAAGAGATTTTTGACGCTTATACTCAAGCGTTTGAATCAGATGTCCGGTTCCAACTTCCAGAATATGAGACCACGGATAAGACCTCCTCATATCATGTGTATGCGTTACGTGTGAACGGCGTTACAGAAGACCAGCGCGATGCCATTATGCAGCGTATTTTTGAGCAGGAAGTGAGTGTGAATGTGCACTTTATACCCTTGCCGATGCTGACCGCCTATAAAAAGATGGGCTATAATATTGCCGATTATCCGGTTACTTACGACAACTATTCCCGCGAAATCAGTTTGCCGGTCTATTTCAACCTCACTGACGAACAAGTACAGCAGGTGATTAAGGCGGTGAAAAACGGGTGCAATGGGTAAAATAGATGAATGGCGTAACCAGTTACCCTTATGTATCAAATGAACCCCATGTACCTCGTGTGCCTAATTCAGACTTACTCTTGGGTCAAGCCATCCGTAGATAATATCACATAAGATATTGATAATGATGAGGATGATGGACACATAGAGCAAAGAGCCCATCACCACGGGGAAGTCGTATTTGTCGAGGGCGTCCACGATAACCACGCCCATGCCTTTCCAGTCGAAGATGTATTCCACAAACACCGCGCCTGCCAAAAGTCCGGCCAGCCAGCCCGAAACAGCGGTGACTACGGGGTTCAGTGCGTTTTTCAGTGCATGTTTGGTGATGATCACACTTTTCTTGAGTCCTTTAGCTTTGGCGGTCCGGATATAGTCCTGTGAAAGCACATCCAACAGCGAGTTTTTGGTCAACTCCACTACCACGGCCAAAGGTCTGATACCCAATGTTATGGCGGGCAGGATTAGGTTTTTGAGGTCCAGATATTGTCCGGCGCCGTAGTCATCCACCGTGTAAAGACTGCCGAACATACTCAATCCGGTGATGTCGGAGAGCAGGAATGCGAAGATCCAGGCCAGCAGGATGGCAGCGAAGAACGAGGGTACGGACATGCCCAGTGTGGAGAACACCAGCGCCACATGGTCGAACCAGGTGCCCTTGTACAAGGCGCAGAAGATGCCGATGATGATGCCTACGATGAGAGCGAATACGATGGAGACAACAGCGAGCAGTACGGTTTTAGGGAACGCCTCGGTAATTATCTCACCCACAGGGCGTTTACTCTGATAGGAGCGCCGGAGGTAAGGCGCTTTGAGCACGACAGCCGATTTGCCCAATGGCAGAATTTTCACATAGTGGTAATCGTTGTCGTCCAGATAGAAAAACGACTCTTTGTCTTTGGTTTTGTGCCAGGAGATGGGCGACACATCGTTGAGATAAGCCAGATATTGCACGCCGATGGGCAAATCCAGTCCCATCTCCTTGCGGATGGCCTCTTCGGTCTGCAGGTCGCTGCGCTGGCCCATCATCATGCGCGCGGGGTCGGAGGGCAGCACGGTGAACAGGAAGAACACCAGTGTCACCACACCCAGCATCAGCAGCAGGCCGTATAATATTTTCTTGACAATGTATCGCAGCACGGCGGCAAAGGTACAAAAAAAAGAGACGGCATGTGTGCCGTCTCTTTCCATGTGTGATAATATGCTGGAATATTATTCTTCGTCTTTGTTTTCCTCTTCGTACTTCTTGATGATTTCGGTCTGAACATCAACAGGAACTTGCTGATACTCAGAGAATTTCATACTATAGGAAGCACGACCGGAAGTGATAGAACTCAGGGTAGTGGAGTATTTGTTCATCTCTGCCAACGGAATCTTGGCGTGGATCATCTGGAAGGCGCCTTCAGCGTCCATACCCATCATGATACCACGACGGCCTTGGAGGTCAGTCATCACATCACCCATACGGTCAGCGGGAACGAAGATGTCCACATCGTAAATGGGTTCCAGAATCTTCGGACCGGCGTTCTTGAAGGCCTCTTTGAAGGCGTTACGGCCAGCCAATTTGAATGCCAACTCGTTGGAGTCAACCGGGTGCATTTTACCGTCATAGATGTTGACCACGATGTCGCGGGCGTAAGAACCGGTAAGCGGACCTTCTTCCATTTTCTCCATGATACCCTTCAGAATGGCGGGCATGAAGCGAGCGTCGATGGCACCACCCACAATACAGTTGTTGTAGATGAGCTTGCCGCCCCAAGGCAGGTCATAAGTCTCCGTGGCACGGATCGGGTATTTGGTCTGAGTGGGCATGCCCTCATAGTAAGATTCGATGAGCATGTGCACTTCGCCGAATTGACCGGAACCACCGGATTGTTTTTTATGACGATACATGGCCTCGGCAGATCTTGTGATAGTCTCACGATACGGGATCTTCGGAGCGTAGTATTCGATTTCAATCTTGTTCAATTTCTCAATCATCCATTTCACGATGTTGAGGTGTTGCTCGCCCTGCCCGGAGATGATCATCTGCTTCAATTCCTTGGATTGCTCCATCAGGAAGGTCGGGTCAGTCTTGCGGATTTCGTTCAGCGCCTGGCCGAGTTTTTCATCATCGGCGCTGTTCTTGGCGCGGACAGCCGTACGGAACTTAGGATCCGGATAAGCGGTCGGTTCAATCATATCGTCACCCTTGGCAACCAAAGTGGTGCCTGTAGGAGTGGATTTCAGTTTGATGGTGGCCACGATATCACCAGCCACAGCTTTGTCAACTTCCACTCTGTTCTTGCCAGCGAAGACAAGCAACTGGGAGATTCTTTCCTTGGTGTTAGTGTTGGTGTTCAGCACATCGTCGGCCTTGTTGATGGTGCCGTCGCATACTTTGATGAAAGCAACTTCGCCAAGGTGCTGCTCGATGGTGGTCTTGAAAACGAAACCGACAAACGGCTCAGCGGCGTTGAACTTGTGCTCATTGCCATTGGTGGCTTTCATAGCGGGAACCTCGTCCGGAGTGGGGCAGTTCTTAATCACGAGATCCATGAGGCGGTCAACGCCTTGGTCGGATTTTGCGGAAACGCAGATTACCGGGAATGTGCCGCGGTTGGCGATACCGAGTTTCAAACCTTTGATCATGTCATCCTCGGAAAGGGTGCCTTCCTCGAAGAATTTGTCCATCAAAGCTTCGTCGTTCTCAGCGGCGGCCTCAATCAAAGCGTTGTGCATCTCTTCTGCCTTGTCAGCTTGGTCAGCGGGGATGTCTTCCACAACCATCTTTCCACCGTTTGCGGGGAACTTCAGGAGCTTCATTTGCAGAAGGTCGATAACGGAGTCAAAACCAACACCTGCGTTTACCGGATATTGGAAAGGCATTACGCTGCCACCGAAGTATTCCTTGAGCTGGTGCATGGTCTCGTCGAAGTTGGCCTTCTCGTGGTCGAGTTGGTTCACCACGAACATCACAGGCACATTCATGGCTTTGGTGCGACGCCATTGGATTTCAGCGCCCACATCCACACCATTCTGGGAGTTGATCACCATCAGGGCGGTGTCAACCACTCTCAAAGCACCAATAGTCTCACCGATAAAGTCATCAAAACCGGGGCAGTCAATCATGTTGATTTTCTTGCCTTCGTACTCGGCATACATGACGGTGCTTTGGATGGACTGTTGTCTCTCCAATTCAACTTCACGATAGTCGGAAATAGTGTTCTTATCTTCAACGGTGCCTCTTCTGCTGACTACGCCTCCGTGAAACGCCATAGCCTCGGCCAATGTTGTCTTACCTACGCGGTTACCGCCAATAAGGGCAACATTTCTGATTTCTTTAGTTTGATAAACTTTCATCGGTGATTTTAATTATTTGATTGATAATTGATTGTTATTGTTTTTAAAGGGCGGCAAATATACACTTTTTTTCGACATCTTGCAACATATATATATTTTAGTACATTTATGCTTGAAAAATTCATAAAGTTTGTAAGGTTTGTAAAGTTCATGTTTTTATGAACTTTTGAGGTTTTTAAGGGAAAAATGCTGGAGAAAAAGGGTGGATGGGGCAATTATGTGTCTTCTAACTGATAATGCTCCAGTTCGTTTCGCGTTGCATGAGTTTGGCTACGGTTTTGGCAAGACGCACATGCTCCGGACGACTGAGATCGGGGTCGTTGTCCAGCACCTGCATAGCTAAGTTGCGTGTGTAAGCCACTAATTTCTCGTCTTTTACGATATCGGCGATTTTGAAGTCGAGCATGCCGCTCTGCTGCGTGCCCTGTATGTCGCCGGGCCCTCGCAACTGCAGGTCGATGTTGGCGATTTCGAAACCGTCGTTGGTGTCCACCATCGCTTTGAGCCGCTTCCGGCCGTCGTTGCTAAGTTCGTATTTGGACATTAGGATGCAGTAGGACTGGTTTCCGCCCCTGCCCACACGCCCGCGCAACTGGTGGAGCTGCGACAAACCGAAACGCTCCGCATTCTCAATCACCATTACCGTAGCGTTGGGCACATCAATGCCCACCTCAATGACCGTCGTGGATAACAGAATCTGTGTTTCCTTTTTGATGAAACGCTGCATCTCATAGTCTTTCACTTCTGTTTTCATTTTTCCATGTATGATGCCGATAGCGTACTTGGGCAAAGGAAACGCGCGTTCCATGGCCTCGTAACCTGCCATAAGGTCCAGCAGATCCATTTTCTCGGATTCCTGAATGAGTGGATAGACGACAAACACTTGCCGTCCCTCGGCTATCTGCCGTTGCATGAAACCGAATAGCCGAAGCCGGTCTTTTTCGTATAAGTGTTTGGTTATAATGGGTTTGCGTCCTTGCGGGAGCTCGTCGATAACGGATATGTCAAGGTCACCGTAGAGCGTCATGGCAAGGGTACGGGGAATGGGCGTGGCCGTCATCACGAGCACATGCGGCGGAGTGGTGTTTTTGCGCCACAATTTGGCGCGCTGTTCCACACCGAAACGGTGCTGCTCGTCAATCACCACAAGTCCCAAGTTCTGGAATTGCACATTGTCCTCAATCAGCGCGTGTGTGCCGATGAGGATGTCAACATCGCCGTTCTCGAGTCCTGCCAGAATCTCACGGCGCTTGGCCGTTTTCGTGGAACCCGACAGGAACTCCACCCGTAACCCCAAGGGTGCCAGTTGTTTGCTGATTTTTTCGTAATGCTGTGTGGCCAATATTTCTGTGGGCGCCATCAGACACGACTGGTACCGGTTATCCTTGGCGATGAGCATGATAAAAAGCGCAATGATGGTCTTGCCGCTGCCCACATCGCCTTGCAACAGGCGGTTCATCTGGTGTCCGCTGCCCAAATCGGCACGGATCTCCTTAATGACACGCTTTTGCGCGTTGGTCAGTTCAAAGGGAAGATGGTTTTTATAAAAAGTGTTAAAATAGTGGCCCACCTGACTGAAAACATGCCCTTTAATCCGCTTTGTGTTGATCTGCTTCAGCAGCAGCATTTTCATTTGGGTGAAAAACAACTCGTCAAACTTGAGTCGGAGAGCGGCGCGCGACAGGTCTTGGTTGCTGGCCGGGTAGTGAATCTGGCAAAGCGCATCTTTCAATGACATCAATTTAAGATTATTTAACATGTCATCGGGCAGCGTTTCCGGAATGATGTCGTGCACTACGGGTAGTAAATTTGCCACCAATTTGGACACGGCCTTGGAATCCAAGGTTTTCTTTTTGGCGATTTCGGAAGTGTTGTACAGCGGCTGGAAGCGCATGGGCACGGGCGAGTCGCTTTGCGCGGTGGGATCGATCATCTCGGGGTGCGTCATGTTCCAGCGGCCGTTGAATACGGTGGGTTTGCCGAAGATGATGAACTCCTGTTTCCTTTGCAGCATGTCCTGCACCCACTTGATGCCGTTGAACCACACGAGATCTATGCTGCCGGTCTCATCCGAAAATTGTGCCGTGAGCCGTTTGGCGCGCTGTTGGCCCACCACCTGCGCATTGGTGATGCGCCCGCGCAACTGGATGTAACTGCCGTCCTCTATGATGTCGGAAACATGGTAAACATGCGACTTGTCGATGTGCCGGTAGGGATAATAGTACAATAAGTCCTGGAAAGTCTTGATATCGAATTCTTTGCGGAACACTTCCGCCCGTTTCGGCCCCACTCCTTTCAGGAACTCTATCGGGGTTTGGAGAATGTCATGGTCAGTTGTTGTCATGGTCGGGGCATGTTTTATTGTTTAGGTTGCAAAAATACAAAAAAACGCGAAAAAGGGTACATGAGGTACATGGGGTGAAAGGGGTACATGGGGGTACAAGAGGTGAGTGGGCTCTTGTACCCATTTCACCCCTTGTACCCACTTCACCTATCCTATGTGCACAGCACATACAGATCATCCCGCTGGTTGATGCAAAGAACCGGGAATTGTTGCGGGTTGCCGATGATTTTCTTCTCCCTTTTGCCTGTAAACAGGGTGGCGGGCGTGAGGTACTTGGTCATCATGATGACGGTAAGCGTGGCGTTCAATTCTGGAGCGAACTCCACAGAAAAAAAGTCAATGTCACGCGAGGGTTCAACCTCATGCAGCGCATACTGGATTTCCAGATTTTTGTACAATTTCTCCACAAAGGCGATATTGTCGTGCACTTGCTTTTGAAGTCCGCTGTCTTTGTATTTGGGCGATAAAATATGGATGGTGGACTGGTAAAACCGGCTGAAGTAGCCTGCCCACAAGGCCTTCTCCTTGGCTTGCCGCTCGATGTCCAACGGCAGCAGCACATGCTGGAACACATCCTTCTCCGGCAGCTTTTTCCCTACCGTCATCACGGGCAGGCGGGAGGGCTTGATGAAACGCATGGCTTTCCGCTTGTCGAAAAAGCCAGTTTTGCCTTCCCCGTCCACCCCGATGACAAACATGATGGTGTTTGTCTCTTCGGCGTATGGATACAGGCGTTCCGGGAAAAAATAGTCGGTGAGCAGGATGGTTTCGATATCGTGGGCGAGAAGCTGCTGCACATTCTGGAGCATCCGCTCGGTGTTGAATTTGCCCTTGCGCTCCTCCAAGGTGAAATCAAATTTAGTGATGACGGTAAGTGACGCACGGAAGATGGCGGCCAGCATCCCGCCGTAGCACACCGCCGAAGTGCCGTACTCGGAATCGTCGGCTATAGCGATGATGTTCAGCTTCTTCTTCTGGTCAATGGGTTCGTTGATTTCCATGTCCTCTCCGTCTGGCGTACGATTACAAATATCTTAGTGTAAACCTTTTACATTGGGTTTCCCGGCCACATACTCTTTCAAGTAGAAGGGTTCGAAATAGGCGGTGTCGGCAAAATCTTTGGCTTCCCATTTTTTCAATGCGGCAGGCAGCATGTATTGCGCCGACAAGGTGAAATCGGCAAAACGGGCGTTCGGGAATTGGGACAACAATTCCTTGCATTTCGGCATCCCGTTGCCGCAGAATATTACCTCTTTCTCTTTCAACAGTTCCGCGTATGTGTTTTCCTCCACAATCACGGATGCCACATCGTCCACCAAGTTCATGGCAGCATCGTAGCGGGCGGCGAAAACCTCCATGCGGCGCGCGTCAATCATGGGTACGATGTCGCAGTGGTCGTTCCCGGTTTGGTGTTTCGCACCCTGCGCAATGCTCTCCAGCGTACTTACCGTGATGACCGGGATGCCGAGCGAGTAGGCAATCCCCTTGGCAGTGGAAACCCCAATACGCAAACCCGTATATGAACCCGGTCCGATACTGACCGCTATTCCTTGCAAGTCTGATGTGCTCATTTTCCCTTCCCGCAGCACTTGGTCGATGAATGGCAACAGGTTCTTGGAGTGGGAGTTGCCATCGGCACTCTCTTTTACGCCCAGCACTTCCGTGCCTTGCGTCAATGCCACCGAGCACACATCCGTAGCGGTTTCTATATGCAATATTGTCGGTTCCATTATAATCACTTTTTTATTCTCTAAACTATTATTATCTCTTCTCCTCTTTTACTCTTTTCCTCCTCCTTTACTCCTTCATCCCCTGATAAATCATCTCATGCGCCTTCAACCGTATTCCACTCTGAGACAGTTTGTTGGGATAGCAATTGGGGTAAACGCGGTTGGAGAGGAACACATAGATGAGGCGGTTGTCGGGGTCGCACCATACCACCGTGCCCGTAAATCCTTGATGTCCAAATGTTTTCCTGCCGGCTTTAGCGGGCACTATGCTGCTGCTGCCGGGGTGCTTGGGTGTGTGGAAACCAAGTCCGCGAACACTGCACCCGTGCATTTCATGAGCGGAAATGAAGGTCTTAACCGTTTCTTCCGAGAAATAGCGGTTGCCTTTATAAACACCGCCATCCAAAAGCATCTGATAGATGTTGGCCAGGTCTTCGGCGGTGGTGAACAGTCCGGCGTCACCCGCATTGCCGTTGAAGAGCGCGGCAGTCTGGTCGTGCACATAACCCTGCACCACTTGTTTGCGGAAGGTCTCGTCTTTTTCCGTTGGGGCGATCTCCGCCTTCGTAAAGCCATTGCTCAGCGGCATGAAACAGGTATGATTCAGCCCCATAGGTTCGTAAAAGTGCCGCATCAGGAAACTGTCCATCGGCTGTCCGGTTATGTTTTCCACCATATCCTTGAGCAACAACATGTTAAGATCGCTATACACATATTGATGACTACCAAGTTTGCAATGGGCAATGGTGTGGCGCATGGTGTCGGGGTAGTCGTTGCGCAAATACAAATTGTCGGCCACTTTGATGGAGAAATTGGGTGTCTTGTATCGCCGCAGGTAGGTTTCATCGTTCTGAATTTTGGTGTAGAACGGGATAAACGCAGGCATGCCCGATGTGTGCGTAAGCAACTCAGCCAGTGTGATATGCGCTTTGTTGGTGCCGTGCAGATAGGGCAGATATTCGCCGATGTGGTCGTGCAGGCGAATCTTGCCTTCGTCATATAATTTCATTACCGCCAAAGTGGTAGCGGCGGTCTTGGTGATGGAGGCCACATCGTACATGGTGTTCGTGGTCACTTTGTTCTGATGGTCGTAGGTATAGTATCCGAATGCTTTATGATAAATGGGCTTTCCGTCCTTCACAGCAAGCACAACGCATCCCGGATATACTTGATCCTTAATGCCTTGCATGAGAAGGTTATCCAGTTTGCGCGTGATGGAGTCGGGCAGCATGGAGATGTTGTTGTCTGCCGTGCTGTTGGTGATGCCTGCGCCGCAGGGGTATTCGTTGTTGGAAACGGGGAGTGTGCCTTCGCACGCGCGTGCGCCGAAGCACGCCTCCAGCGCCGCCTGCACACTGTTGGGTGTGGCCTGGTAGGTGACCATCAGCGCCTTGTAATCCTTGGTGGAACCGAAATAGTTGAGCGCATACGGATTCCCCAGATGCAGCAACACGGTTCTTTTCTTTTTGGCAATCTGATTCAACAGGGAAATCATCCTGTCGTCTGTGCCGTACTTCTTGTTAGCCAATTGGTTAGAACCTCCATAGGCCAGCAGGATGACATTGTAGGGCGCCAGTTTGTCCATCAATTGCTTGCTCACCGTGCTGGCGGTCTTTTCCGACAGGTTTTTATCCTGATAGATATAAACCAAGCCGTATTTTTTGACAATCTCACGATATTGTTTCTGATATTCGCTGCGCCCGATGCAGAGAAAGACAATGCTGTCGGATTTCAGGGTGTCGCCGAGCATCTGTTGCATGGGCAGGATGTTGTCCTCGTTTTTCAGCAGCGTGATGGCTTTTTGCTCCAGCGTGTTGTTGAGTTCAACGGCACTGGGTGTGGCGATGGCGTCAGGAATGGCTTTCAGATCCACCGGAGTGTAATCCAGAAGTCCTTTGCTCGCTTTGAACCGGAGCACGCGCAGGCAGCGCTCGTTGATGAGTTCAATGGGCACAATGCCGCTGTCCACAGCGTTCTTGATGGCTTGGATGGCCTCGCCGGGTTTCTCGGGCAACAGTAACAGGTCCACACCCGCCAGCAGGGCTTTGATTTCCACATCACCCTCAAAGCGGTTTTGCTTGCGCACGCCCTGCATTTCCATGCCATCGGTGATGATCATTCCGGTGTAGCCGTAGTCGCGTTTCAGCAGTTCGGAAACAATGGGGTAGGAGAGAGAGGAGACTGAGTTTCGGCTGCTGTCGAGAGCGGGAATGTTCAAGTGAGCCACCATAATCATGTCCACATCCTGGTTGATAAACTGGCGATAGGGATAAAGTTCCAGTTCATCCAACTCAATGCGGCTCTTTTTGATGACGGGAAGTCCCAGATGTGAGTCGGTTTCGGTGTCACCATGACCAGGGAAGTGCTTGATACAGCCAATGATGCCGCCATCGGTCATGCCTTGGAGGTATAGCATCGATTTGGCTGTCACTTTGTCGCGGCTCTCCCCGAAGGAGCGGCTGTTGATGACAGGGTTTTTCGCATTGTTGTTGATGTCGATACAGGGGGCGAAGTTGAGGTTCACGCCAATGGCTTTGCATTGCGCTGCCACCTCAAGGCCCATTTGGTAGATGAGGGAGTCGTTTTCGGAGGATAAAGCGCCCAGTGTCATTTGGCGCGGGAAGGCGGAGCAACTGTCGAGGCGCATGTTCGGTCCCCATTCACCGTCAATGGACACGAAGAGCGGCACTTTGCTGAGTGCCTGCATCTGGTTGGTGAGGTTGGCCTCGCGCACGGGCCCGCCCTTGAAGAAGCACACGCCACCCGGCTGGTACCGTTGGATGTCCTCCATCATGGCCTTGGTTTCCGCAGCCGTGCCCGTGGAACTAACGCGCACAATCATCAATTGCGCAATTTTTTCCTCCAAGGTCATATTCTTAAACAACTCACCTACACGATGTTGCGCACAAATGCTGCCCGCTGAGCAAAACAGCACCAGCAGGAGAAGGAATCTGAAAACGAGACTCTTTTTCATACGGGCACTTTAAAACACCATGGGTTCGTAAAGTCCCTGCTCGTTGATTTTGATGAAGTCGGCCATGGAATACTGGGTAAACTCCGGCGCAATCTTGCCCGGACTGTCCATCTTGATTTCCCTGGTGTCCCAGTTGATGGCCATCACCACATCGGTAGGATATTGGGTATGATGCGCAAGATATTCTTTTACAGCATCATATAGTTCTTCGCTAAGTTCGTGAAAACGATTGGTATCTTCCATAGTAGGTATAGGTTTATTAATGGTTGCAAAAGTAGTGAAAAAACGGTTAAGGATTTCAATTCTCCATGCGCTTTACGAAAAATTGGAAATTCTGTTCGATTTTTTTGTTTTGTGTTTTGAGAATGATATAATAGATGACGACAAAAACCACGCTGACAATCACGCCTGCCAGTTCGCTTTTGGTGATGGCGTAGGTGCCGAAAAGGGCTACCATGAGAACGATAAAGGGTAGGAGATAAGCCAGCACAACGGCCTTGCCGCCAGCGGATCCTTTTAAGACCAAATGGACCTTGTCGCCCACCTCAAAATGCTCATTGTAAAGACTTTGCGCCAGGACGGTCTCGCGTTTGTGGTCGCTGGGAATGCAGATGCTCTTCGCATGGCATTCGCTGCATGCGGAACTGATGGTGATTTCCACCTCGATTTGGTCGCCATGGATGGCGCGGACGATGCCTTCTTTGCAAATGGTGTCTTCGGTCATGTTATTCAAATAAGGTTCGGAACATTTCCTCCACCTTTATGATGGGGATGATTTTGATGTTGTAGTCCTTCAGGTTGATACCTTTGAGGTTGTATTTGGAAACGAACATGCGGGTGAATCCGAGTTTGTCGGCTTCGGCGATGCGTTGGGCGATGCGGGTCACAGGGCGCACCTCGCCGCTGAGGCCCATTTCGCCGGCGAAGCAGGTTTTGGCGTCAATGGCGATGTCGGTGGCGGACGACAAGATGGCGGCCACGATGGCCAGATTGATGGCGGGGTCCTCCACGCGCACGCCACCCGCGATGTTCAGGAACACATCCTTGGCCCCGAGCTTGAAATGGCACCGCTTCTCCAACACGGCCAGCAGCATGTTCATCCGGCGGATGTCGTAACCCGTGGCGGAACGCTGAGGTACGCCATATACGGCGGAACTCACCAGCGCCTGTGTTTCAATCATCATCGGGCGGTTGCCTTCCAAAATGCATGCCACTGCGTTGCCGCTGTAATCCTCCTCATGCTGCGAGAGCAATATCTCTGAAGGATTGTGAATCTCATTGAGACCGCCTTGCGTCATCTCAAAAATGCCCATCTCGGAAGTGGAACCGAACCTGTTTTTAATGCAGCGCACAATACGATAGCCATAATGCTGGTCGCCCTCGAATTGCAGCACGGTATCTACAATGTGCTCCAGAATCTTGGGACCGGCCAAACTGCCCTCCTTGGTGATGTGCCCGATAAGGAACACGGGGATGCCGGTGGTTTTGGCTAAATGCTGGAATTCGGCGGCGCACTCCTTGAGTTGGGAGATGGAACCGGCGGCGGAGTCCAGCAAGTTGCTCTGCATGGTCTGGATGGAGTCGGCGATGATGATGTCGGGCTGCAAATTTTCCACATGTTTGAAGATGTCCTGCGTGCAGGTTTCGGTGAGCACATAACAATTGGGCGCTTTCTCAGCGGAGATGCGGCTGGCGCGCATCTTGAGTTGCGCTTCGCTCTCCTCACCCGAAACATAGAGTATTTTGCGGTTGGCGATGTTAAGTGCCATTTGCAGCAATAAGGTGGATTTGCCGATGCCGGGCTCACCACCGAGCAGTACGATGGAGCCGGCCACGATGCCGCCCCCGAGCACACGGTCGAACTCCTCAAAAGTGGTCGATATGCGCGGAAGCTGCAGGAGCGAAACCTCGTCGATAGGCTTCGGCGCGTTCTTGGTGACGAAAGCGTTGGACCTGCCCTTCGCAGGCGTCTCCTCCCGCTGCACCACCTCCTCCACAAAAGTGTTCCACTCACCACACGACGGGCAACGGCCGATCCATTGCGCCGACTGCGCCCCACAATTCTTACAGAAATATAGCGTTTTACTTTTTGCCATAAGGTTGTTTTTAAGGTTTGCAAAAATAGTGAAAATACTCTAATCCCCAAAATTCAAAAAGCAAAGATTATTGTATCTTTGCCGCTGTGATGAAACCCGCCCGATTATTTGGTATCCTTCTGATTATATGGGTTTTACTCGACTTTTTACAAGCCGTGGTAACCCCGATTCATCCCGATGAGGCCTATTACGCCTTGTATGGGCAGTTTCTGGATTGGGGTTATTTCGACCACCCGCCTATGGTGGCCCTGATGACCGCTTTGAGCGGACTGTTGGCCAAAGGGAACCTGTCGGTGCGACTGGTCACCGTGCTGCTGCATGGCGCCACCGTTTGGCTGGTGTGGCGGACATTGGATGATAGGCAGCGCGACCAACGCTCCGTGTGGGTGTTTTTCGCAATCGCCACATCGCTGGTGATGTTTGTGGCCTACGGCTTTTATACTACCCCCGACGCTCCACTGCTGTTTTTCACGGCCTTGTTTTTCTTTCTGTATAAGCATTACCTGTCGGAACCACGATGGATTGTGGCGTTGGGGTTGTCCTTTGCCGTGACCGGTATGCTGTATAGCAAGTATATGGCGGTGCTGGTAGTGTTTTTTGTTTTGTTGTCGAATCTTAAATTGTTGAAAGATTGTAAGATATGGGCTGCTTTGCTGTTGGCGGCCCTACTGTTTGTTCCGCATATTGTCTGGCAGGTCCAACACGAATTTCCCAGTTTCCAGTATCATCTGATGGATCGGAGTTCAGGATTCGATGTGCGCCATATATTGGAATATGTCCCTTATCAATTGCTGGTGTTCAACCCGGTTTGCCTCATTTTAGCGTTTGTTATTATTTGGCGTAATCGAAAGACAAAAGATCTTTTTGAGCGGGCATGCCTCTTTATGGTGGCGGGTTTTGTGCTGTTTTTCTTCCTGATGACCATCAAAGGCCATGTGGAACCCCATTGGACAGTGGCGGCTTCCGTGCCGATGATACTCGTTCTCCATCGCCATGTGCAATCTCCAGAATGGAAAAAATGGATTAGTAGGGGCATTGTGCCAATGGTTTGTTTGGTGTTCGTGTGCCGGATTTTGCTTCCCGTTTTGGCTTCCGAAAAGATAAATATTGTCGGAAATAAAAAGAAAATGGAGGCAATACATGCCCAATGCGGCAATCTGCCCGTGGTTTTTGTGGGTTCTTTTCAGAATCCGTCAATGTATCGCTATTATACGGGTGAGAACGCTGTTCCAGTGAGTTCGGTGTATGGCCGCCGCACCCAATTTGATATTTGGCAATTCGATAAAAAGTTGCAAGGCAAAGAGTTGTGTATTATCAGTGATGCTGATGCCAAAAGTCCGGTCTGGAATTCTCGAATCATAACCACCCCGGATGCGCAGTTCGCTTTCCGGAAAGTGGCGGCCTTCCAAGGCGCCGGCAGAATTGAGGTGACGGTTGACCATTGTCGGGTTCAAGGGGATACAATCACGATGGACTTGTCTTTTTACAACCCTTACGATGAACCATACGATTTTTACAATCCAGAGTATCTGACCACCTTGCATGCGGTGTATAAATTGGAAGAATTTTTTCCAATAACTTGTCCCATCCCAGATGCGTTTGTTATTCCGGCGAAAGGCACCGCAAAGTGCACCACTTCCGTGCTGCTTATCCCTGACACCCCTTTTGTGCTTTGTATTGACAATGGTGTCTGCCGCTCCGTTAACAGTGTTCCCCTAAAAGTGAGAAAGCATGATTAACCGCGCTATCATATTGAAATTCTTGAAGTTCTGTCTGGTCGGTTTCTCCGGAATGCTGGTGGATTTCGGCTTCACATGGCTTTGCAAGGAGAAATTCAAATGGAACAAATATGTGTCCAACTCCATCGGATTTGTGCTGGCGGCCACCAACAATTACATCTGGAACCGCTGGTGGACATTCCAAAGCGACAACGCCAATATCCCTATCGAATACGGAAAATTTTTTGTGATTTCCGTAATAGGTCTCGGACTTAACAATCTGGTTATTTATTTGTTACATGAAAAATTAAAGTTGAATTTCTATTTGGCCAAACTCATCGCCATCGGGGTGGTTACCGTTTGGAATTTCACCATGAACTATCGTTTCACTTTTTAGGGCATAATTGGCCGCATTTTTTGTATCTTTGCCCACTTTTTGAAGATTCTCATGCGCAAAACAGGTCTCTATTTCGGATCCTTCAACCCCATTCATGTGGGACATCTCATCATAGCGGAGTATATGCTGGAACACTCTGATTTGCAGGAGATTTGGTTTGTGGTGTCGCCGCGTAATCCGTTAAAGGAGAAGCGCTCCCTGTTGGATGACCGGCAGCGGTTGTACATGGTGAATCTGGCCATTGGGGATGATGACCGCTTCAAGGCCTCCGATATTGAATTCAGTTTGTCGCAACCCTCATACACCTGCCACACGCTGGCGCATCTGGCCGAAAAGTTTCCCCAGCGCGAGTTTTGTCTGATTATGGGCGAAGACAATCTGGCCACCTTCGACAAGTGGTTGAATTACGAATGGATTCTGGAAAATTATCACCTATATGTCTATCCCAGACCAGGTTATGATGCCACAGAAAGAAAAAACCACCCTCATGTGACCTTTGTCGAAGCCCCTCAGATGCAACTCTCTTCCACCATGATCCGCGATAACATCCGTCAGAAAAAATCCGTCCGCTACATGCTGCCTCCGAAAGTTTGGCAATATCTGGATGAGATGGGATTTTATGAGAATTAAGAATTACACATTATCCTGTACCCTGATCCCAACCATTCACCTCTTGTACCCCTTTAACCCCTTTTTATCATGGCATTCAAACGATATAACATAGAAAATTTGGAAATCATCTCCGCAGGCGCGGAGGGCAAGGCGGTGGCCAAACAGGACGGCCTCACCATTTTTGTGCCCTTTGCCGTGCCGGGAGATATTGTGGATGTGGAAGTCTATAAGCGCAAACACGGTTATGCCGAAGCCAATCTTTTGGCGGTGCGCACGCCCTCGCCTGACCGCGTGGTGCCTCCGTGCGGACACTTCGGTGTGTGCGGCGGCTGCAAATGGCAGATGCTTGATTACAGCAAACAATTGGCTTACAAGCAGAAACAGGTGGAGGATAACTTCAAACATCTCGGAAAGTTCGAATTCCCGGAGCTGAACCCTATTATCGGGGCGGAGAAGCAGTATTATTACCGAAACAAGTTGGAGTACACTTTCTCTACCATGAGGTGGCTCTCGTATGAGGACTTGCGGCGTTATGAGAAGGGCGAGTTTTATGAGCAACGCTGTCTTGGTTTCCATGTGCCCGGCATGTTCGACAAGGTGCTCGACATTGAGCACTGCTGGCTGCAGGCGGCCCCGAGCAACGACATCCGCCTCTTCTGCCGCGAGTATGCGCTGACCCACAATATGGAGTTCTACAATCCGCGTGAGCAGAAGGGTTTGCTGCGCAACATTATCATTCGTACCGCTTCCACCGGCGACCTCATGCTGGTGATGGTGATTACCGATTTCAATGAGGAGTCCAAAAATATGATGCAGGCCATCGCCGACCGCTTCCCCGAAATCACCTCATTGGTCTATGTGGTGAACACAAAGATGAACGACGCTATCTTTGATTTGCCGTTCCATCTGTTTAAAGGACAGGATTTTATCATGGAAGAGATGGAAGGGTTGCAGTTCAAGGTGGGTCCGAAGTCGTTTTACCAGACCAACAGCACGCAGGCGTACAACTTGTATAAGGTGGCGCGTGCGTTTGCGGATATCCATCCCGACGATGTGGTTTATGACCTGTTTACGGGCACGGGCACTATTGCCAACTTTGTGGCGCACCAAGCCAAAAGGGTAGTGGGCATCGAGTATGTGGATACCGCTGTGGAGGATGCCAAAATCAATTCCGCGCAGAACAATATCACCAATACTGAATTCGTGGCAGGCGATATGGCTAAAATATTCACGGACAGTTTTATAAAGAAATACGGCAAACCGGATGTCATCATCTCCGACCCGCCGCGCGCCGGCATGCACCCCAATGTGATTGAGCAGTTGCTGAAATTGGAGGTACCGCGTATCGTGTATGTGAGCTGCAACCCCGCCACGCAGGCCCGCGACCTGACCCTGCTCAACGAGAAGTATAAGGTGACCGCCGTGCAGCCTGTCGATATGTTCCCCCACACCCACCATGTGGAAAATGTGGTGAGATTGGATTTACGCTAACTTTTTTATCTTTGCACGCTTATATTGAATAAAAATATTTATAAAGTTACACCTATATGACACGACACAAAATCTCTACAAAATTCCTTAGCATTGAGAAGGTTGAAAAAATTATCGACCGCAAACAGAAAATAGAATTGTCACAAGAGGCCATCGACGCCGTGCAGAAATGCCGCGCCTATTTGGACAAGAAAACCGACACCGAGAAGGAACCCATTTACGGCGTGACCACCGGCTTTGGTTCCCTCTGCAACCGCAGCATCTCGAAGGAGGACCTCTCCACCTTGCAGCGCAACCTCGTCATCTCGCACGCGTGTGGCGTTGGCGCGGAAGTTCCCCAAGAAATCGTGCAACTGATGCTGCTCATGAAAATCCAATCCCTGTCCTATGGCCACTCCGGCGTACAGCTCGCTACCATCCAACGATTGGTGGATTTCTACAACAAAGGTGTGTATCCTGTTGTCTATCAGCAAGGTTCTCTTGGCGCTTCCGGCGACTTGGCACCGCTGGCACACCTCAGTCTGCCTATCATCGGTATGGGCGAAGTTTACTATCGCGGTAAAAAATATCCCGCATCCGTCATCAACGAGAAATTCGGCTGGGAACCCATCACCCTGCAATCCAAAGAGGGCTTGGCTCTGCTGAACGGCACGCAGTTCATGAGCTCGTATGCCGTATGGTTGCTGATAAAGTCCAAGAAACTCTCTTGGCTGGCCGACATCATCGCTGCTGTCTCTTTGGACGCTTTCGACGGACGCATCGAACCGTTCAACCTGAATGTGCACATGGTCCGTCCGCACGCCGGTCAGATCATCACTGCTTCTCACATGTTGCAACTGCTTGATGGTTCTGAACTTATCAAGCGTCATAAAGAGCATGTGCAGGATCCGTACTCTTTCCGCTGCATCCCGCAGGTGCACGGCGCCAGCAAAGACTCTATCCAGCATGTTCAGGATGTGGTGGAAACCGAAATCAACTCCGTGACCGACAACCCTACCGTGTTCCCGGATGAGGATATCGTGGTGTCTGCCGGCAACTTCCACGGCCAGCCGCTGGCCCTGGTGCTTGATTTCCTCTCCATCGCTATGGCTGAGCTGGGCAACATTTCCGAACGCCGTATCTATCAACTCATTGCCGGCAAGCGCGAACTGCCCTCCTTCCTCGTGAAGAACCCCGGCCTCAACTCCGGCTTCATGATTCCGCAATATGCCGCAGCCTCTATCGTGAACCAAAACAAGGCCTTCACGATGCCTTGCTCCACCGACTCCATCGAGTCGTCACAAGGCCAGGAAGACCATGTGAGCATGGGTGCCAATGCCGCTACCAAGTGCTATTTGGTGGTCAACAATGTGGAAAAAATACTGGGTATTGAGCTGTTTAACGCCGCACAAGCTCTCGAGTTCCGCCGCCCGCTCAAATCCTCCCCGTTCATTGAGGATTTCGTGGCCGCCTACCGTGAGTTTGTCCCGTTTGTGGAGAACGACACCTACATGCACGAGCTTATCCAAAAGTCCATCGACTTTGTGAATGGTGTGCATGTCATTATGGATTAGGACTTTATATATCAGATGAAGAAATTGTTGTTGATCGGAATCCTGCCCCTTTTGTTGTGCGGCTGCCCCCGACCCGAACCCTTTTCTGAAATTCCATACATTGAATTTGTGGGATTGGAGAAGGTGGATGACGGCACGGGCGTGGACAATCAGGCCAACCTTACCGTGCATTTCCAAGATGGCGATGGGGATGTTGGTTTGAACGATGCCGACACTACGGGCGTTTTTTCCAAGGATTCCCTGTATTACTACAATTTCTTCATCGATTATTATGAAAAACAGCATGGCGAATGGGTGCTGGTGGAGTTGCCCACTCCACTGCACGCCCGCATTCCCCGACTGAGCGAGAACCTGCCTGAGTCTATCGAGGGCGATATCACCATACTGACATACATCAATAACTATTTTTCCACTTACGATACGATAAAGTTGTCCTGTTGCCTGGTTGACAGGGCGTTGCATCGCAGTAATGTAATTGAAACACCCGAAATTATTGTAAACAAATGAAAATCAGCGAAGAAATCCAACAATTGATCAAGATGACCTTGGCCGAAGATATCGGTGATGGGGATCATTCTTCCTTGTCATGCATTCCTGAAAATGTGCAGGGCGAAATGAAATTATTGGTGAAAGCGGACGGCATTCTCTGCGGTGTCGATGTGGCGAGCGAGGTGCTCCGCCAGGTGGACGACACCATCCAAATGGAGCAGTACATGAACGACGGAGATGTTATCCATAAGGGCGACATCGTCTTCCGGTTGCGGGGTTCGGCGCAAAAGATGCTCACGGCGGAACGCACCGTGCTCAACTTCATGCAACGCATGAGCGGCATTGCCACCACCACACACAAATATGTGGAGATGGTGAAGGACACGACAGTTACGCTGCTTGACACACGCAAGACCACACCCAACATGCGCATTTTTGAGAAGTATGCGGTCAAAGTGGGTGGCGCGCAGAACCACCGTTTCGGGTTGTTTGACATGATGATGCTGAAAGACAATCACATCGATTTTGCAGGCGGCATTGAGAAAGCCATTGACGCGGCCATCGCCTATCAAAAAGAAAAGGGGTTGCACTTGAACATAGAGGTGGAAACCCGCAGTTTGGACGATGTGCGTCGGGTGCTGGCACATGGCGGTGTGCAGCGCATCATGTTCGATAATTTCACGCCGGAGCAAGTGCGCGAGGGCGTGCGGATTGTGAATCATCAGATGGAAACGGAGGCCTCCGGTGGCATTACCGATGAGACCTTGCACGATTATGCCGTAACAGGTGTGGATTTCATCTCCATTGGAGCGTTCACCCATCATATTGCCAGTTTGGATTTGAGTTTGAAAACCGTGATCCTGTAACCGATGAAAAAGTGGCTGAAAATATTGTTGATTGTACTGGGTGTTCTGGTTGGCATCATTTTGCTGGCCGGTATTTTTGCCGGTCCCATAGTGCGCGCGTATGCCGAGAAACACAGCGAGGAACTGTGCCACCGCAAAGCCACAATCAAGCATGTCAGGATTAATTTTCTTACGGGGAAGGTCGCCGTTATCGGACTGGATGTGAAAGAGGAGAACGGTAAAGACCGATTTTTGTATTTTGACAAATTGAAAGTTCGGGTTTCATTGCCGCGACTATTGGGTAAAACAGTGCGAATCAACAAGATACAGTTGAATGATTTGACGGGCAGGGTGATCCAGAACGGGAATCGGTTCAACTTTAGCGACATCATCGATTTTTATACCAAAGACAAGAAACCGAAACCCAAGAAAAAGAAGGGAAAATGGTCGGTGGACATCCGTAATATTCATGTGAAAAGCGCCGATGTGCTTTACCAAGATTTGCGGATGGGCAGCAAGTTCGACACTAAAGATGTTAACATCAAGGTGCCGCGACTTAAACTGAAGCATGGCCTAACTCGTGTGAACATGACCACGGCTTTCAGAAACGGCGGCGATTTTGCGCTGAAAGGCGGATATGACATTCGGAAAGGCGATTTCGAAGCCCATGTGAAAATGCATGAGCTTCCGCTGAATATGGCGTGGCCCTACTTGCGGAAAGTGTTGAATGTGGGGAGTTTGTCTGGAAAGTTGCGAGGCGATGCCAATGTTTCGGGATGCGTGAAGCACATCACCGACATGGTGTTTTCCGGAACTGCCGGATTGAGTAACTTCAAAGCAGTCAATAAAGACAAATCACCACTTCTTTCCTTCTCTTCGTTTGATATGAATCTGGAAAAAGGCGATTTGGGTAAAAAGGACTTCAAGATTGATGAGGTCACCCTCAAGGATCTGATTGTGAATTTTGATGTGTTTGAAGATGGCACCACCCTTAGCCGGTTGAGAAGCGGCAAATCATCTGCCAAGAATAACGATTCGGCCGTTGAGCTTGTCGAAACAGCCGAAACTGCTGGCAAATCTTCCAAAATGTCAGGTAAGTCAGCCAAATCATCTGACAAGAAAAACAATCCGACTGTTGAGCCTGCCGAAACAGTCGAGATAGCCAAAAAGCCCAATCTCACTGCTACCAAGTATCTGGTGAAGAAACTGTCCGTATCCAATGGTAAAATTTTGTATGCCGACCATTCGGTGTCGCCGCAGACACAGCATTTTGAGGTGTCGGGTGTACAGATCCAGGCCGATAATCTTTCGAATAACAACACATCGCCGATTCAGATTAAAGCGAAACTCGGAACCATGGGCGAATTGGTTTGCAAAGCGAAGATTAATCCGTTCGATTTGAAGAATGCGGCGGCCAATATTTCCATTAAAAATCTGAATATCAAGGATTTCAACCCGTATTCGCTTTATTATCTGGCCTATCCTGTGGAGGATGGTCTTCTTGAATTTTCCAGTGACATAACGATTCAAAACAATTGGCTGGAAAGCCAGAATATGCTGGATATTTATAAACCGGCGTTTGGCAAAAAGGACAAAAGCATAAAACCCGCTGCCGCCAAGATTCCAATGAAGGCGGCCATGTATGTGATTACGGATCGAAAAGGCCACGCCAAGATGGAACTGCCAGTGACAGGCGATGTCTCTTCTCCGGAGTTTTCCTTCCGAAAAGTGATTTGGAAGACTTTTCTGAATCTGGTGGTGAAGATTGCCGCCTCGCCCGTGGATTTCATCGCCAAAGCGGTGGCCGGCGACGAGACATTCAAACCCATATCGATTCCGGTGGACGCGCCCAAAGAGTTGACTATAGAGCATGTTCATCAGTTGAATGCCATTGCGGAGTATTTGAAAGAAAAGAAAGAAATGGATTTAGAGGTGTTTCTTACGCCCCATGCCGATGCCGGATTGAATGCCAGACATGAGGGTGAACTCAAACAGCAATGGTTCGATCTTATGAAAAATCAATTGGTCAAGCAAGGTGTTCCGGCTGATCGGGTGCTGTTGATGAATGAAAAGAAAGAGCATAAGTCCAAAGGCAACATGAAGATTGATTTCAATTTGAAATATGAGGAAGAATGAAATGGAGCATTGACGAGATAAAAACCAAGATTCAGACGGCAAGGGCGGATTTGGAACATGCTCCGGTGGTCGGGAAGATTATCCGGAAATCGAAGAAGATGTCGTTGCCCGGATTCCAGCATGTGCCGTTGTACGATGCTATGCGTTTCTATATTGAGTCTTTGGGGAAAGGCATTATTTTCCAGCGGGCCGCCGCACTGACATACCGCATCTTCATTGCGTTGGTGCCGATGATCATCGCTTTGTTCTCCGCCATTTCTTTTTTTGGCGAAAGCGTACAGCAAGTGCTCTTGGAGTTCATCGAGTCTGTGGTGCCCACATACGCATGGACGGCGGTTTCGGGCGTGGTTACGGACTTGGTGACTCGGCAAAACGGAACACTCTCCTTTTTCATGCTCGTTATCGGTGTCTATTTCACGATAGTCTGTATGAACGGCATTCTGGTGGCCTTGAGCACGGCCTACTACGATGAGATCAAACGGAATTTCATCAAGCAAATCGGATATAGTTTTGTCCTGATGTTTGTTTATTTCATCGTGATCCTGATCGTGGCGATGCTTTTCATCATCTCTTCCGTCATGATCAACAATGTGCATGAGCGTTTGCTTGGAGGCACATCAAGTGCGGGTTACATTTATATCATCCATGCGGTAAAATGGTTGCTTATATACACCACCATCTATCTGTTGGTGAGTTTCACATATTATATAACACCCGTTGACAAAACGAATTACAGATTTTTCTCGGCCGGATCCATCACCTGTACCGTATTGCTGGTGATCTTGTTGTGGGTGTTGAATGTGTATTTTTCCAATTTCACCAATTATAATGTGATTTACGGCTCTTTGGGGGCTTTGTTTGCGATTTTGCTTTGGATAAACTGGAGTTCTGTTGTACTCTTGATTGGGTATGATTTGAATGTGAGTATTGCCAAGGCAAAATCCATTAAGAGCAATACATAATTAATATTTTAAACATTAATTATTATGGATAGTTTTTTAGATTTGCTGATTACGATAGCGTTAGTGGCGTTGTTTACCATCCCCTCGTTGTTGAAAAAGAAGGATGCTGCCAAGGCGAGCACACAAGTGCCCGAGCCAGACTATGATTACGAAATGGAGGATGAGCGCGAACCGTTTTTGCAGAATTCCATGGAAGAAATTCCAAAATCAGGGGAATATTTCACCTATGAGACCATAGGGGATAGCCCTGAGTATGTGTTTACAAATGAGGCGCAAGCGCCACCCAAGAAAGAAGTGCAACAAACTGATAATAAGGTAGAAGGGAATAGTTTGCTTTCCTTGGACAAAGAAGAAGTGCTGAAAGGAATCATTTATTCAGAAATTCTGAAAAGAAAATTCTAAATAACTGATTTTAAACGGGTTGAATTTTATTGAAAAAATTGCAAGGAGGTAAGCAAAATTTTTTGTAGTTTTACCGCCCCAAATTATATCGAATTTTGAATTTTAAGTTTAATATAAATTAATGGCTATGATTAAAAAATTACTCTCAGTTCTAGGAGTGATCATCCTTTTCTCAAGCATGGCTTTTGCACAAACCAGTACCATTAAAGGTAAGGTGGTCGATCAGGCTGGTGACCCATTGGGATACACCAGGGTTTACCTGAAGATTGCCGACAAGGTTGTGAATATGGCTATGGCGGATGACAAGGGTGAGTATTCCATGTTCGGTGTCGAACTTGGAACTTACGATCTTGAGGCAGATGCCCAAATGACCTGTAAGAAATCACTGAAAAAGACAGACATCAAGGTGGGTACCAGTCAGGTGCTCTTCATTGATTTCGAAATCAACTGTTCCAGCGACCTTGATGAGGTTGTGATCAAGTATGAGCCGCCGGTGTTCGATCCGGATAATACGAGTTCCACAAGCCGTATTAGTGGTGACAATGTGAGAACAACGCCCGGTCGTTCCGTGACCAGTGCTTTGGCAAACCTTGAGGGTGTGTCTAGTGTGGACGGCGCCATGACCTCTGTGCGTGGTAACCGTTCCGACGGACAGCAAACCATTATCGACGGTGTGCGTGTTCGTGGTAATGGCGGTATCTCCATGCAGTCCATCGAAGAGGCCCAGTTGATTCAGGGTGGTATTCCGGCCGAGTATGGTGATGGTACCTCTTTCACCGTCATCACGACCAAGTCCGCCCCGAAGGACTTCCACGGTTCTCTTGAATTGCGTGGTTCCATTGACGGTTACAACAACTTCTTGGGTGCCGTTTCCATTTCTGGTCCGCTGTTGAAAGGTAAAAAGAAAAGCGACCCCACCCGTATCGGTTTCATGTTCAGCGGTGAGGTTTCCTACGACCACGATGCTTCTCCTGCCCGTGGCGGTGTTTGGGTGGCTAACGATGATGCCCGTGAGGCTATCATTGCCAATCCTATCCGCTATTCCAACGAGTCATTCGGTGCCCGTTACCAAGAGGCTTGCTTCCTGACCAGCGAATCCTTCCACAAGGAGCGCGTCAGAAAGAATGCGGGCAACTGGGACTACCTCGGACAGCTCAAGTTCGACTTCACCATGGGTAAGAGAAACAACATGAGATTGTCTCTCGGCGGTTCCTACGAGTACCTCAAAGGCAAATCCTGGAGCGCCACCACCGCCCTGTTCAATGGTGACAACAACCCCATTTCCACCAACGCTACCCTGCGTGTGAACGCCAGATTGAACCACCGTGTCTTTACGGACACTACCGGTACCGGCGTGCTGAAGAATGTCATGTATGATGTCAATGTGAACTATACCCGCTTCAACTCTGAAAGTTATGCCGCAAGACATAAGGACAGACTGTTTGAGTATGGTTATGTTGGCCAATACACGACTACTAAAACCAAAGGTTATTCTCCTTTGAAGGATGAATTGACCATCATGGTTGACGGCGAGCAGGTTACCATTTATGACGCTTATGAGTTCGAAGGTTGGTACGACTCAATCGTAACCTTCAAGGTGAACCCTAATTTCAATGTGAACCCGATCCTGTCACAATATGCCTTGAACTTTATAGAGCAATATCCTGTTCAGGACTTGTATGACCTTACTTATGAAGGATTCCCCATCGACCTGAACCTCTTTACCCAGTTCGGTGCTCTTCGTAATGGTGACGCCCCGGATGCTATTTACTCTATGTATAGCTCTCCTGGTACAGTTTACAATGGCTACAGCAAATCACAAACCGAGCAGTTCGGTGTTAAGGCCAGCATTTCCATGAACTTGAAGAACCACGAGTTGAAGTTCGGTTTCGATTTCGAAAAACTTACCTATCGCGGATACGGTATCGGACCTGTTTCCTTGTGGACCCTCATGAGAAACGAAACCAACACCCATATTTCCGAGTTGGATAAGGATCACGCAATCATCACCACCGATGGTGATTACTTCTGGGTTGATTATGACCGTTATATCGCTTTGGCAGACCAGACAACCTTCGACAGAAACCTTCGTAAGGCACTCGGTCTGAATCCTAATGGTAGCGACTGGATTGATATTGACAATTTGGATCCTTCCACATTCAATATCGGCATGTTCGATGCAGAGGAGTTGTTGCTCGGTACTTCCGCTGGTGCGTCTCCGCTAGTAAGCTACTATGGTTATGATCATACGGGAAAAATCAATCGTCACAAAACTACGATTGCTGACTTCTTCAACAATGTTGGTTCCAACGGCAGAAGAACATACAACATCGGTGCGTATGAGCCGATTTACATGGCCTTCTATCTCCAGGATAAGTTCTCCATCAACTCCTTGCTGTTCAACGTCGGTTTGCGTGTTGACCGCTTCGACGCCAACCAGGAAGTCTTGAAAGATCCGTATCTGCTCCGTGAGGCTTATACCGTGGGCAACATTATGGAAATCCTGAAGAAGAATCCCGCTTACACCAACGCTGCTATCTCTGATGTGTTCACCGGTAACGCTCAAAACGACTGGGTTGTTTATTATGCCGGCAATGACACATATTTGAGTGACGCCGATATTGCAGGTAGCGAATTCAACACCTCCTCCATCGTGGGTTACCGTAACGGCGACATCTGGTATGACGCTGCCGGTAATGAGGTCGAAAATCCTGAGAAGGCCCTGGCTTTGAATGTCAATGGACCTATCTTGAAGAACCCGCTTTACGATGAGGATAACAATATGATCAGTGGTATTTCAAAGGTGGAATCCGGCGCTTTCACGGACTACAAGGCACAATGGTCAGTTATGCCGCGTATCTCCTTCTCCTTCCCGGTTTCTGATAACTCTTTGTTCTACGCCCACTACAACATTATCACTTCCCGTCCTACCAACTTGCAGATTTCTCCGGTTGACTATTTGTTCATCTCTCAGCGTAACGCTGCCGGTGACATTATCAGCAACCCGAACATGAAACCGCAACAGAGTATTGACTATGAAATCGGTTTCCGTCAGAAAATCGGTAACAAGTCTTCCATCAGTATCAGCGCTTACTATTCTGAGAAACGTAACCAAATTCAGGCCTTCCGCTTCTCCGGCGCTTATCCGAACACCTATTATTCTTATAAGAACATTGACTTCGGTACCGTGCAAGGTTTCACCTTCGCTTACAAGATGAACAGAACCCACAACCTCACCCTCTCTGCTAACTACACCTTGCAGTATGCAAAGGGTACGGGTTCCAGCACCACCTCCCAGTTGTCCATTCTTGCCGCCAACCAACCGAACCTCAGAACACTGACCAACCTGTCATTTGACCAAAGACACAGAATCGGTGTTAACCTTGACTATCGTTTCGAAGGCGGTGTGGATTATGAAGGACCGGTTACGGAAAAAACCGTTATGGTTGATGGAAAACCGACCACGAAGACCATCCAATGGCTCTCCAACACTGGTTTCTCCCTCTTGTTCTCTGCTGCTTCTGGTACACCGTACACCCGTTCCAGCACTCCGAACTCCACAATCGTAGCTGGTACAACCTCCACGATTTCTGGTTCTATCAATGGTTCTAACAAACCTTGGCAGTTCCAGTGTGACCTCCGTATCGACAAGACTTTCATCTTCAATTTGAACAAGAACGCCAAAGACAAAGACGGCAACGCAAAATCTGCGAAACCGGGTTATCTGACCGTTTATGTGGATATTCAAAACCTGTTCAACTTCAAGAACGTGATTTCCGTATATGACTATACTGGAAATCCGGATGACGATGGTTACCTCTCCGCAGCTGAGTATCAACAGGCAATCAATGGTCAGATCTATGTGCCTTCTTTCATCACATATTATCAGATGAGAGTTCAGAATCCTTATAACTACAGCCGTCCGATTCGTGCAAGCTTAGGTATTCAGTTCGGTTTTTAACAGTTAGAAATAAAATAAAAGATATATGAAAAACATTAGTAAAATTTTATGCTTGACACTCCTTATGGTGTGCGTGTCGCTAAGTTCACTGCACGCTGAAAAACACAAAGGAGATAGAAGACCTTCCTCACCGAAAGCGGAGTCTGCTGTATGTCTTCCTGCAAGTAGTTCCAACGAACTTACGGTGAATAATGTGCGCGCATATATTGAAACTGGTGGTACGATGTGGTTCAAGGAACTTGCTGAATACGAGGTTCCTATTGGATCTGGCAAAACTTCCATGTTCTGCGCCGCATTGTGGATTGGTGGTAAAGATGCCAACGGCATGTTGAAACTCGCTGCTGTCCGTTTCAGACAGGTGGGTGACGACTACTGGACTGGTCCGTTGAAATTCACGGGCGCCAGTACTACACAGTCCATGTGTATCAAATTTGACAAACACTTCAAAATCACGCGTGCTGAAGTTGACAAACATATCTCCGGTTACAACACTTCCGGTTATGTGATGCCTTCTTCCATCGCAAACTGGCCCGCACATGGCGATGAGGGCTATTCCTACTATTTGGCTCCTTTTAAAGATGTTAATGGTAACGAGGTTTACGATCCTGAAAATGGTGACTATCCGTACTATGATGTCAATAACGACCTTTGTCCTTGGACTGAGGACAATATCGCTCTCGCTGCCGCTCACAAGCTCCCCAGAACCCCTGAGGATTTGTGGACAGAACGCCAAAACTATGGCGGTTCCGGTTCCGGTGAGTTCAACTATGACTGGAGACGTTCCAATGGTATGATTTATGCCGACCATGTGTTGAAGGGCGACGCCACCCTGTTCTGGATCTTCAACGATAATGGTGGTCCTCACACTGAATCACAAGGTGAACCTATCGGTTTGGAAATCCGTGGCCAGTGCTTCGGCTTCTCTACCAATGATGAGTTGAACAATATGACATTCTACTCCTATGAGATTATCAACCGTTCAACCTATACCTTGACAAACACCTTCTTCTCCCAGTGGGTTGACCCGGATTTGGGTTATGCTTACGATGACTATGTGGGTTGCGATGTGGGCCGTGGTTTGGGTTACTGCTACAATGGTAACAATGTTGACGGTTCCGGTCAAACTTGGGCATACGGCGACCAACCTCCTGCGGTCGGTGTTGACTTCTTCCAAGGACCTTATATGGACGCTGATAACCGCGATAACCCGAAATTCTATCCCGATAGCGCTAGTGTACAGGGTTATTGCAGCAAATTCCTGGCAAGCGATTTCCCATTGGACCAGATGGCCATCAATGGTGTGAACTTCGGCGATAGCATTATCGATAACGAGCGTTTCGGTATGAGAAGATTCGTCTTCCATAACAATGATGACACCCCAATCGGTGACCCGAGAGTGGCTTACGAGTATTATAATATGTTGCAGGGTATCTGGAAAGATAACACGAAGATGAAATTTGGTGGAAATGCACACGACACCAATGGTCCTGAGTGTGACTTCATGTTCCCGGGCACTTCTGATGTTTGTAACTGGGGTACCAAAGGTGAGCCCAATGGTTATGACAAAGATGGTGGCTGGACTGAGGCAAATGAAGGAAATGCTCCTTACGACCGTCGTTTTATGCAGTCTGCAGGTCCCTTCACCTTGAAACCGGGTTCTGTTAACTACATTACCGTCGGTATTCCATGGGCACGCGCCTCTCAAGGTGGTGCTTCCGCTTCTGTTGATCTTTTGAAGATCGCCGATGACAAGTGCCAATCCCTGTTCGAGAACTGTTTCAAGACCCTTGACGGTCCTGACGCCCCGGATTTGACAATCCGCGAACTTGAAAACGAACTTGTTCTCTATATCTCCAACGAAGATAGAAACAGCAACAACTATCATGAGACTTATGTGGAGTTGGATCCTCAGATCACCAAGACTCTTCAGAGAACCTCTTACATTATGCACTATGACACAGTGTTCGCTTATAACGCTGCTGGCCAACCCGACACACATGTGGTTTCCTCCACTGTGCCGGTTATCGCTCATGACACATTGACCACCGCTCAACGCCAATACAGATTTGAAGGTTATCAGATCTATCAATTGGCAAACGCTTCCGTTAGTGCTACCGACCTCGGTGACCTCAGCAAAGCTATCCTGATCGCTCAATGTGATATTCAGAATGACGCCGCACAACTGGTGAACTGGGTTTATAATGACGCTATTGGTTCTTCCGTCGCTACCGAAATGGTGAACGGTTCCAATACGGGCGTTTTCCACTCCTTGAGAGTTACAGAAGATAAATTCGCCCAAGGTTCCAATAAGAAACTTGTTAACCACAAGCAATACTACTTTATGATTATCGCTTACGGTTACAACCAATACAAAGAGTTCAGATTGGATGCTGACTATCTTGACGGTCAGATGAGACCTTATCTGGCAGGTCGTCGTAATATCAAGGCCTACACCGGAACACCGCATAAGAGCGTTGAGAACCTTATCAACAGCCAATATGGTGACCAACCGATGATTACCCGTATCGAGGGTCAAGGCAACGGTGGTTTCTTCTTGGATATGACCGATGAGTCTCGTGACCTTATCCTCGAAAACGGCACTTATAATAATGTTCAATACAAGAACAACTATGGACCGTTGAGCATTAAGGTTATCGACCCGCTGCAAGTGAAACCGTGTGACTATTACATCAAGTTCTTACCGAACGATGTGAGCAAAGATGTGAACGATGAGACTGAATGGCAGCTTATCATCTCTGACGAGATTTCCGATGAAGAACTCGAAGAACTTGGTCTTGAACGCACATTCAACACCTCTAAACCTATCAGCGTTACCAATGAGGAACTCTTCCTGGATCTTGGTTTCTCTGTTGCAATTCGTAACTCCCAGTTCCAGATTCACCAACAGGATGTGGATGATTATGTGAAAGACAATCTCGATGGATACAATTATGTAAACTACTCCAAGTATGGTCAGGTTGACTTCATCGCTGGTGAGATTACCTATGATGGTCCTATTAACTGGTTGTCTGGTGTTGTGGATGACGAAGGTGACTTCCCGAACAACTGGATTCACTCCGGACAACAGGCATCTGGCAGATGGGAAGGCAACTCTGTACAAAATGGTGCTGAGGAAGATTACCTTGTATGGCGTACCGAAGATGCCACCTGCTTGCTTAAGTATGTGAAGGGTTACGATGTCAATGGTAACCAGGATGCCGAGTTTATCCGCGCATTTAAAGATCCTCAACAACAATATGAGAAAGTGATTGGTGGCACTTGGGCTCCTTATGTGCTTTCTTCCCCGTATGATGGTGGTCCTCAAGCCAAGTATCTCCAGGCCGATAATAAGTCTTATTTCGGTTCTTCCGCAAGCGATATTAAAGAAGGTCCTAAGGATGCTTACTTCACCTTCCAGAACCTTACAGCTGCTCCGTATCACCCGGGATACAACCAAACGATGACGAACCTCTACTCTGTGGATATCGTCCTCACTCCTGATAAGAGCAAGTGGACCCGCGCCGTTGTGCTTGAGTCTGGTTCCTCCTTCAGAAGTGACTACATGGTTCCGCAAGAATTTGATGGTCAGACATACATGAATATCCGTCACGAACCTAAGAAATGCCCTTCTGTTGACAAAGACGGTAACCCCGACAACAGTGGTACGACAGGTATGGGTTGGTTCCCTGGCTATGCAATCAATGTGGAAACTGGTGAGCGTTTGAACATCATGTTCGCTGAGAACTCCCTGGATACCATGAACAATGGTAACGATATGATTTTCAACCCGACGAATGTGTATGCTTACGCAAGAGATTACCGTACCGGAGAATTCCTCCGCGATACTACGGGCAACCTCTATCCGCTTTCCGTGGCTCGTTACAATGAGTTCCGCACCCGTTATGGTTTGGACTATGGTGAGCCTATGAACGGTGGTCGTCACTATGTTTACATTGTCGGCAGCTCCGGTAACACTTGTAGCCAGTACTGGCGTGACAAGAACAGGTTGCGTAACTTCAATGATAGTGAGAAGATGACTTCCGGTCACGGTGGACAAATTCAATACAATGGTAAGAATTATCCGTACTATGATTGCGGCGCTTACGATCAAGGTAAGTGGTTGAAAGCCAAGTTTAGCACTATTGAGGAAATTAGCAACTTGTCAGATTCCAAGAGAAAACTGAAGAAGATGCAACTCTTCAACAATGTGATGTGGACCAGCATTCCGATGCCTGCCGCATTGCAAGAGAACAACTGGCTCTCTTCTGACGCTACCATCAAGTTGCGTGTCACCCGTCCGTACATGAGATACTCATCCCGTTGGTATGACAACCCTGCACAATCCGCTAACGCATCTCAGAATGATGGTTATCCTATGTATCAGTTCACTACCAAGAACATCACGCCTACGGATGTGAAGGCATCTGAGGAAACTGTACAAACACTGTTGGATGAAATCAACATTGTCCCGAACCCGTACTACGGATTCTCACAGTACGAGCAAACCGCTTTGCAAAACTATGTGCGTATTGTGAATCTGCCCGCTAATTGTACAATCTCTATTTACACCGTTAATGGTACTCTTATTAGAACCCTGACAAAGGGTGATGCTGGTACATCATACGTACAGTGGGATCTTAAGAACCACGCCAACATTCCAATCGCCGGCGGCGTTTACATCATCCATGTGAAAGCTCCGGGTATTGGTGAGCGTACACTTAAATTCTTCTGTGCAATGCGTCCTACCGACTTGAATGGTTTCTAAAATTATTAATTACGTAAAAAAAGAGAAAATATGAAAAATATATTTAAATCATTAATAATTTGCACAGTACTTGCCCTTCTCACCGTTGGCACTTCCAATGTTTGGGCAGGTAATAGAGACCGTTCCGGTCAGGCAGGTGCATCCCATTTGTTGATTGACCCCTGGGCACGAACCAATGGTATGGCAAATGCCGGTGTCGCTGAGATTCGTGGTCTTGAGTCAATGTACTCCAATGTTGCAGGCTTAACCTTCGTCAAGAAAACTGAGTTCAGTTTCAACCGCACTCAATATCTGGTGGGTTCCAATGCCGGTATCAGTATCAATTCTATCGGTTTCGCCCAGCACCTTGGACGTAAGGGCAAGGATTTTGGCGTACTCGGTGTCTCCTTCTTCTCACAAGGATTCGGCAACATTGACATTACCACTGTTGCCCAACCCGAAGGCGGCCTTGGTACTTTCAGTCCGAACTTGATGTATATTGGTTTGCATTACGCAAAATCCTTCAATAACTTCATCAAGGGTGGTATCTCCCTGAAGATTATCAATGAGAGTATTGCCGACTTGCACGCAACTGGTTTCGCCCTCGACGCTGGTGTCCAATACATCGCTGGTAAATTTGAGAACTTCAAGATTGGCGTTTCTTTGAAGAATATCGGTCTGCCCATGAGTTACAAGGGCGACGGTATGACCTTCAGAGGTGTTCTCTCCGGAACAACCACCGAGCAAACTTTGGCTGTTCGTTCCGCTGAATATGAAATGCCCGCCTTGTTGGCCATTGGTGTTTCTTACGACTTCCTCTTCTTTGGTGGCGAGTATGCCAGCATGTCTAAGGAGGATCTCGAAGCCGAAGGACTTACCCGTGAAGATGCGAAACACAGAATTACCCTCGCTGGTTCCTTCACCGCAAACTCCTACAGCCGTGATATTTTCGCCCTCGGTCTGGAATACGGTTTCATGAACTACTTCATGATCCGTGCTGGCTATGCGCTTGAAAACATCACCCGCCAGAAAGAAATGCAATATGATGAGAATGGAGCACAGACCCAAGAGCTCTACTCCCTCCTCTTCAACAGCGACTCCTTCTTCGCAGGTCCTTCTGTAGGTGCCACTTGCGTTATCCCGTTGAAGAAAGGTAACACCGGAAGCAGAATCTATATCGACTATGCTTACAGATTTACCAATCAATGGAAAGGTAGCCATTATATCGGTCTTAAATTCACATTGTAATATTGTTTAATCCCTTTTTTCAATAATAGAAGAGGCTTGTACGAGCCTCTTCTATTATTATTGTAATTAAAACCACAATTATGGAAGACGTAAAATATTATACACAAGAAGGTCTTGATGCTTTAAAAAAAGAACTTAATGAGTTGGAATCGGTGGAAAGACCGAAAATTTCGCAAGCCATTGCGGAGGCGCGCGACAAGGGTGACTTGTCGGAAAACGCTGAATATGATGCGGCCAAGGAAGCACAAGGATTGCTCGAACTCAAAATAGCCAACTTGCGAAATCTTATATCCAAAGCGCGTGTGCTGGATGAATCCAAAATCGATGTGACCAAGGTGCTGATTTACTCTATCGTCACGGTCAAGAATGTGAAAACCGGTGCGGTGATGACATACACCATTGTTCCGGAGTCCGAGTCTGATTTCAAGGCCGGAAAGATTTCCGTTACGAGTCCATTGGCAAAATCCCTTATTGGAAACACCAAAGGCGATGTGGTCACCATGCAAGCCCCTGCCGGCGCTATGGATTTTGAAATTTTAGAAGTTTCACGATAAAATTACCATTATGGAAGACACAATCTTTACTAAAATCGTAAAAGGGGAGATTCCCTGTTATAAAATTGCTGAAAATGACAAGTTTTTCGCTTTTCTTGACATTTCTCCAATCGCGCAAGGCCATACCCTTGTTATAACAAAATTACAGAATGATTACATTTTCGATCTTCCGGACGATCTGTTGGGAGAGATGATGGTCTTTGCCAAAAAGGTGGCCTTGGGCATTCAGAAAGCAATTCCATGCAACCGTATCGGGGTTGCCGTTATAGGCATTGATGTGCCTCACAACCATATTCATTTGGTGCCCATTAATGGGGTTGGAGATTTGAATTTCAAAGCCGAGCGTGTGAAACTTACGCCAGAGCAATTCAAGCAGATTGCCGAAAACATCTCGTCCGCTATTGAATTATAATCAATTAAAATCACAATATTATGGATATCAAAGAATTACAAGATGTAGCTGCACAAGTCAGAAGAGACATTATCCGAATGGTACATGGCGCAAAATCCGGTCACCCGGGCGGATCACTGGGATGCGCCGATTTTCTGACGGCATTGTACTTCCAAATTATGGATATTGACCCGGAACATTTCACCCGTGAAGGTCAAGGTGAGGATATGTTTTTCCTCTCCAATGGCCATATTACGCCGGTCTTGTACAGCGTGATGGCGCGTCGCGGTTATTTCCCGATCCCCGAATTGGCTACTTTCCGCAAACTCCACACCCGTTTGCAGGGTCATCCCACACCTGTGGAAGGCCTCCCGGGCATCCGTATCGCTTCCGGTTCCCTTGGTCAGGGCCTTTCCGTTGCCATTGGCGCCGCTTTGGCCAAAACCGCCAATAAGGATCCACACCTCGTGTTTGCCTTAACTGGCGACGGAGAACTGCAAGAAGGTCAGATTTGGGAAGCTGTGATGTTCGCCGGAGCTAAGAAGGTGGACAATCTGATTGTTACAGTTGACAATAACGGCAAACAAATAGACGGCCCGACCGACCAAGTATGTAATCTGGGCAGACTCAGGACCAAGTTTGAGGCAAATGACTGGCTCGTGTTGGAAATGGATGGCAATGACATGAAAAAATGCGTCCAGACCCTCACATTGGCCAAAACACTTGCCCATAACCGCAAGCCCATAGCCATCATCATGAAGACGGAAATGGGAAAAGGTGTTGACTTTATGGAAGGCACGCATAAGTGGCACGGTTCTGCTCCTAACGATGAGCAGGCGGCTGCGGCATTGGCCCAACTGCCCGAAACCCTCGGTGATTACTAATAGTCCGTTTTCACCGTGAAAATCATAAACCGATACCTTTGTAAGAACTTTCTCGGACCATTCGTCCTGACCTTCTTTGTGGCGTTGTTTGTGCTGCTGATGCAGTTCCTGTGGAAGTGGGTGGATGAATTGGTAGGAAAAGGTTTGGAAATCGGTTTGCTGTTGAAATTGCTCTTCTATGCGTCCATCACACTATCGTCGATGGCGTTTCCATTGGCCGTGCTGTTGGCTTCGCTGATGACTTTCGGCAATATGGGCGAACGCTACGAGATTGTCGCCCTGAAGTCCGCGGGAATCTCCATCCGCCGTCTGATGATGCCCCTGGCAATCCTATCACTGGTGATTTCTCTGGTGGCTTTCGAGTTCTCCAATGAGATTATACCCCGTGCTTCTGTCAAATTGCGTATGATGTTGTTTGATATTCAGGAACAAAAACCCGCATTCAACATTGACGAAGGCGTGTTCTATTATGGTTTCGATAATTACACTATCCGTGTGGGGAAAAAAATGCCCGACGGGGAAACCATCAAGGATGTGCTGATCTACGAGCATTCCCGACACATGGGGAACACTACAGTAACATACGCCAAAAGCGGAACCATGAAAATGACACCGGACAAGAAGTATCTCATGTTCACCTTGTACGATGGCTCTTATTGGGATGAGTCGGCTTATGCCTCCAATTCTTCCCCAAGCAACAGGGCTAAATATCCGCTTACCAGGGCCACCTTCACCAAACAGTACAAACGGTTTGACCTCTCCGATTTTTCCGCCATCGGAAACAATGATGAGGAACTTTTCCAGTCGCATTCCACGGCAATGTCACTTCATCAGTTGAACAACAAGATAGACACCCTTAAAACCGAAATCAAGAATCTGGCACATGGCTCATCCAATGTTTTTTTCGCCAATTTGTACTATTACAATACGATTGTCAAGGATGATGCCAGTGTGGATACGCTGACCAATACCCGCACCTGCGATGTGAGCAAGGTTGAACAACCAGAGATAATGTCACAGATTTTGCGCCGCGCCGACAATATGGTGCGGTCCACACTCTTCTCGGTTCGTTTTTCCTATCAGGATATGTCTTTCAGGACCTCCTATTTGTGGTCATACCAAATCGAATTTTTCAGAAAATTCTCAATGTCCTTGGCATGTTTGTTGTTCTTCTTTATCGGAGCTCCGTTAGGTTCCATTATCCGTAAGGGCGGAATCGGCATCCCTCTGGTCATAACGGTTTTGTTCTTTACGCTCTATTTTGCGATATCCATTATTGGAGAAAAAATAGCTAAAAACAGCCCCATGCCAGTTTGGTTCGGTATGTTCCTGTCTTCGTTCGTCCTCTTCCCGATCTGCGTGTTCCTGACTTATCATGCCACCACGGATTCAGCCGTGTTGTCGCCAGATACTTATACGCGTTTTGTTGATAGATTGAAAAAAATAAAAATATTTCATAAGAAATCCAATGAGAATACTCCAACTTTGCCATAAGCCCCCCTTACCCCCAGTGGATGGCGGGTGCATTGCCATGCACAACATTACCAAAGGACTGCTCAATAACGGTCAGGAGGTGAATGTGCTGGCAATCGAGACTCCGAAGCATCCGGTCAAATTGCAGGCCTTTCCGAAGGATTATCTGCAAAAGACACGCTTTGAATCGGTGTTTGCGGACACAACCGTGCGTATGATGGACGGCATCCGCGCTGTGCTTAAACGCAAGTCGTATCATATTGAACGCTTCAATTCCAAAGATATGGCATGCAAACTGGCGGAAATCCTGAAACACGAACACTTTGACATTGTCCATGTCGAATCCATCTATATGACACCCTATGTGGATGTCATTCGAAAAAACAGTTCCGCTAAAATTGTGGTCCGTATGCACAATATCGAACATCAGATTTGGGAGCGTCTGGCAAGCAACGAGAGCAATCCGTTTATGAAATTCCTGTATCATGTCAATGAAAAACAGTTGCGCAAAGTGGAGGATAGTATTCTGAATAAGGTTGACGGATACATGACCATATCGGAGCCGGATTACCAGTATTTTGAAAAAACGGCGCCGGAAATTCCAGGCGTGGTGATTCCGTTTGGCATTGACATGGACAACTATGAGTTGGAGGATGATTTTATCGCTTCCGACAAGCCCTCCTTGTGCCATATCGGAAGTATGAACTGGTCGCCTAACATCGAGGGCATTGAGTGGTTTTTGGACGATGTGTGGCCGCTCATCCACGAGGCGCACCCCGACCTCGAATTCACTGTTGCCGGTCATGGCACACCCGATCATCTGATGCAGCGGAAAGACGCGAATGTGAAATTTGTAGGAACGGTGCCCGATGCGAATGAATTTATGCTGGACCATGAGCTTATGATTGTTCCCTTGTTGTCGGGAAGCGGCATTCGGGTGAAAATTGTGGAGGCAATGGCGTTGGGGCGTGTGGTCATCACCACTTCCGTGGGTGCCGAAGGATTGTCTGTGGAGAATGGGAAACATCTTTTTATCGCCGATACGCCAGAGGAGTTTCTTTCAGTCATCAACAAATGCATCCAAACCCCGGACCTTTGTACCATTATTTCAGAAAACGCCCGAGGTTTCATTTCGCTTCACCATAACAACGAACTGATAACGGACAAATTATTGGATTTTTATCATCAGATTCTTGCTAAATAGTTGGAAATGGGATATTTGGATCAAATACAAACACCTGAAGATCTGCGGAAACTCGCACTTGACCAATTGCCGCAATTGTGCGACGAACTGCGCCATTTCATCATTGAGCAGACGGCAAAGCATCCGGGGCACCTCGGTTCCAGTCTTGGTGTGATTGAACTTACGGTGGCCATCCATTATGTGTTTGACACGCCCAACGACAAGCTGGTTTGGGATGTTGGGCATCAAGCGTATTGTCACAAGATTCTTACAGGAAGAAAAGATCAGTTTTCCACCAACCGGTGTTATAACGGCATCAGCGGCTTTCCGAGGCGCGAGGAGAGCGAATACGATGCCTTTGGTACCGGACACTCATCCACATCCATTTCCGCCGCTCTGGGCATGGCTATGGCCGCCAAAATGAACGGTGATACCCAGCGCAACCATATTGCGGTGATCGGTGACGGCGCCATGACCGGTGGAATGGCGTTTGAAGCCATGAACCAGGCCGCCTACCGCGATGTGAATATGCTGGTGATTCTCAATGACAACAAAATATCCATAGACAGTAGTACCGGCGCTATGAGCAAATATCTGCTCTCCATTACCGCCTCACCTGCCTATAACCGTTTCAAAAACCGAATGTGGAACCTATTCACCTTCCGCTCAAAACAATCCAACAAGATAACCAATTGGTTTGGTCGCCTTGGAAACGGGGTGAAAGGTTATTTGCTAGGGGGCAGTAACTGGTTTCAGAGTCTTGGTTACCGCTATTTCGGTCCGGCAGACGGCCATGATGTGGTGTCCTTGGTGAAGACGCTTCGTGATTTGAAGAAACTGCCCGGACAGAAAGTGCTGCATATCCTTACCATCAAAGGAAAAGGTTTGGAGATGGCCGAGCAGCATCAGACCGCTTATCACGCGCCCGGCAAGTTTGATCCCAGTACAGGACAGATTATCCAACCTGAATGCGGCAATATGCCTCCGAAATATCAGGATGTGTTCGGACACACCATTTTGGAGATTGCGCAGCAGGATGAGAAAGTGGTGGGTATCACACCTGCTATGGCCACGGGATGCTCCCTGACCATCATGGATGAGGTTTTCCCCGACCGGGTGTTTGATGTGGGCATCGCCGAGCAGCATGCTGTTACCTTTTCGGCTGGTTTGGCCGCCGAAGGATATATTCCGTTCTGCAACATCTACTCCTCATTTCTGCAACGCGGCTACGACCAAGTGATTCACGATGTGGCCCTGCAAAACCTTCCGGTTATCTTCTGTATTGACCGTGCGGGTTTGGTGGGAGAGGACGGAGCCACGCACCAAGGCTCTTTTGATTTGGCCTTCTTGCGTTCAGTACCCAATCTGATTATCGCCTCGCCCCTGAATGAACATGAGTTGCGCAATATGATGCTTACCGCATATCAGAATGCCAAAGATGGCGGACTGCCCTTTGTGATCCGTTATCCGCGCGGGCGCGGTGTGCTGACCGATTGGCGCAATGAGCCGGAAATCCTTCCGATAGGAAAATCACAAATGCTCCGTGAGGGCGAAAAAATATTGGTGCTCTCCCTCGGTCCTTTGGGTAATAATGTTTCTGCAGCATTGGAAACACTTGGAAAAGAGAATGTTAACGCTGCCCATTTGAATGTGCGTTTTCTTAAGCCGCTGGACGAAGAAGTGCTGACCACGCTGGCCGTAAAATATCCGATTTGGCTTACCGTGGAAGATGGCACCGAGAAGGGTGGGCTGTTCTCAGCGGTGGCTGAATTTTTGGAGAATAATAATCTAACGAACCAGTTGCACCATATCGCCATTCCAGACCGTTTCATCTCGCACGGCGACATTCCCAGTCTCTATCACGAGGTGGGTTTCGGAGTGGAAGATATTCAGCAAACTATTCGCAGTATCTGGAAATAGGGAGCAGGATTCCTCCCGCTCGCGTATAGGCAAAAATATCGGATTATACAAATATCATTCTTTCACCACCTTCACATTCCGCACGGTGCCGTCGGTCAGGGTGACGCGCAGGGCGTACAGGCCGGAGGGGATGTCGGAGGTGTTGACCGTGGTTTGTTGGGGCGAATGATTATTCGCCCGTACGGCCATGTTCCGCCCGAACATGTCGAACATTTCCACGCGCGCGATTTCGCCGTCCGTCACTGTCACATGCAACACGTCGTCCGCTGGGTTTGGATGCACAGTGATTATTTGTCGGGGTGCGCCTGTGTGCGCGTCCACTTTGGAATCGGACAATGACTTAATTGTATCCACATGGTCATTTGCCGTTTCTGATTCGGACACCCCATTATTCCTGGACAGCACATATCGGTTGTCTGGTTCGGGACACGGACCAATTACGGCCTTGAACGCCGAGCCTTCCTGTGCATCAAACCCATTAGTAAGCAGAATCTCATTGCCGGCTTGCAGCTGCACACTTGCCCCATTGTAAATGATGTACTGATGGTTGTTGTTCCTGATGTTGTTTTCTGCGGAATAAGATTTCGAAACACCCGATGAGAATCCTTTGTCGCATTCCATAATGATATTCAGCCAACAATCAGTCGGATATATATTAAAAACAGCCGATTGATCATACCAATACGTCGGATAAATATTCGAAGACAAACTGTCTATTGTAAACCATCCGTCTGAATCCCCATTCCATCCCCAATTGAAATGATATTTATAACCGGAGGAAAGAGGATTCTTATATCCATCACAGACAAACGAATGTCCTTCAGTTGACGAAGGTCTTGATTGTCCTCTATATTGAAGTGGCATCCCATCATCTAAATTGAGACGTAACATTACACCCCAGACAGCATCTGAAATATTGTTTCGCGCAATATAGATAGCATCTGAAAATCCATAAGAATGGTATGCGTTTTCTGAATATGCGTACATACTTGCACTTGATTTGAATTCACAAGTGTCATAGTTTTGCCTACAGTAATCCATATTCACAAGAAATCCGCAATCATGCATTAATTTCGCAATGGCATCTCTCTCAATCGTATAATTGCTGTTATTCTGATAATTGAGCTTTTTAGGCATGTTGTCCCAATCATATTGGTTACATTTAAATGGAATGATAGATGGGGAGTCCCAGTATTTAAGAATCTGCGCCATGGCAGTGGCCACACACCCTGTCGGACAATGCTCGTATCTGTCGCATCCAGGAGTCTCGTGGTTATACGCATACATTTGTTTTCCGTCATTAGACCTGCTTTGCCCCCATTCTGTTTTAATGAGAGGAGAAACCCGCCTCAAGTTATCCCGATCTATTTCATTCGTATAGCTTGAAAGGAGTGACAACCATTCAGATCTGGGTATATTGTTCACAGAACTAAAAATGTAATCAATCTGATCTGAATAATGAGTTAGGAGATCCCTCACAGCGGGGGGTATGCTGTCAATCCTGTTCAGCATACCCTTTGATGCCCCGTCTTCCTCCGCTAAAATCATGCCCAGAATCGGGGTGCAAGACTTGTTGCCCGACAACAGCACTATGCTGCCATCTGCAAAATCGACTTCATACATTAGGACATTGCCACCACGAGTATTCGTATATACAGATGACACTGAATCCGTCGTCACAGAAGATTTACTTTCCAATTGCATAAGTTTCACAGCCGCATTAACGGCCTCATCGTACGAAACCGCTTGCGCCTTTAGGCTCTGTCCACATAAGATTAACCCAACAAACAATACAATGTTTTTAATCTTATTATTGTCCATAGTTTAATTATTTATCTCAACAACATGAACTAAGGGGCAAGTATAATAGCACCATTCCGATATTCCTTCTCCGGGAAAGGGATTGTCGAAAGACATAACCCCCGTAACATAACATCTTTTCTGGTCATCAATACTTGTCAAAACATTTTTCGCTTTTCCCACCACCCTCAAAATGCCAGGCTTGTGATTACTCTCATCCATGGCGTTGAGAGAGTCATCCAGCATTTCGCATTTCCATAAGTTGCCTCTGTATTCAAACGGTTTTCCATATGCATGTCTGATGAAACCACTTACTCTTATCGTGTCGCCCAATTCATAAGGGTATGGGTATTGTTCTTGGTATCCTAGGACATCCTGCATTCCGTATGCATAATTCAGCCAGACATCCTTACAAGAATTATAGCCACTCCCATCCAATGTCGGGATTTCATATATTTCACTTGGCTGACCACACTGCTCATATCTTGGTTTGCATCCCACCGTAACAAAAATCAGGGCAACAATAATTATAGTGTACTTTTTCATGTTTTACTCCTTCCCTGCTTTAAGTTCATCAATCTGTTTTTGCAAGTCTATTACGTAGCGGGTGAGTTCCTCCACCTTTTCCAAAAGAAGTGTGTTCATTTTGCCAAGATCAACACTGCCGCCGGCATTGACCTCATGTGCGGATGGCACGCCCGGCAGATGCTTGTTTTTATTCACATAAGCATCCAGTTCCCGCAAATCCATCAGCGTATAGCCGTCCTCAAACACATAGTCGGGCCAATATGTGCTGCCGGTGTTCACGCGCACGCTCTTGGCCAGTATTCCGCCGTTCACCGCAAGCTTGGCCTGCGGATTCTTGGTGCCAATGCCCACATTCCCGTTGTCGGACAGGAACAAGGCATGGTTGAAACCAGTGCCGCAGCTCCATGTCTTCCAGAAGTTCAGACCATATCCTTCTGTTTCATTGTTCACATATTCTATTCCCCACACCCCGTACGGACATGACGGCGAGGTCTCGGCACCGAACAGGATAGATCCGTTAAGGGAACCCTGCGCGCGGGATGTGTGAGACAATAATATGTTGCCATCCACCACATGAAGCATCTGATGGGGTGTCTGCGTGTTCACGCCGATGTTCCCGTTCGTGTCCAAATACATACGGAGTGTATTGTTGGTCTTCAACGCAAAAGGATAGTTGTTCGTGGAACCGACAAACGGGATATCTGTCCCTGAAAAACCATTCCCGCTTGTAAACCATGCGGTTGGCCTGTCTTGTGCAAACATTGAAACACTTGCAAAAAGCAGGATTGAAGCAAGCAATGCGATTTTTTTCATAAAGGTATTGTTTTTTTTGTGAATAAGAAAGGGGTTAATCCTTTACAATTATTGAAAGTGTATTGGGTGAAGTAGGTCAATGGTCATCACCACAGTATTGAAAAACATTTATAACGTGTATCTTACTCCGAGATTCACACTCCAATCCACATAATGTCCCAGAGGCTTGCCAGCTTCTTGAAATATCAGACCATAGCCAGGACGAATATCCAATTGAAGAGCCACAGGCACATTAAACTTGTATTCCAGACCCATCATCACATTGGCGCCAAATTTTCCGCACGCACGATTCCCAAACAATGTATAAGAATAAAAATGCGGCGAAGCTTGGCTATACCAACATGACCAGTTGTACCCTATACTCACACCTCCGCCAACCAATCCATACAATCCTTTAACAAAATGTCCTTCATAGAGAACGTTCTGATTTATTTCAAGTGTCCAAATATTTATTGGAGAGAACCTTGTTTCATCAGCAGACACCCCATACTTGCCCCAGTCCACGCCAATGACTGTCTGCGTGATTTTGGTGCCGAAATCAATCTGTATAGCAAGATGATCTGTCAAAAAAGACTTATATGACAGTGCCTGCATAGAACCCAATGAGATTCCTACACTGTGTTTATATGGTGCCTGTGCCTGAATCGGAATTATAATCCCGACTAATAACGCCATTATCAAAGCGATTTTTTTCATAAATACAAGTTATATATTAATAAAATTTATCAAAACTTATAAATTAGAAAGATTACAACTTACAGCCGGAACACGAGCATATCCCGTCGCATGATTAACAGCTTTTGGCAATTGTATATAACAGCTACTGGCCATTGGCTAAAAGTTATCATACGCCGGTTTTCCGGTGTAGAACAGCCCTGTGAAGGTGAACTGGAGGGTGGCGGTGTCTCGCTCCACCAACTGCGCGGGGATGTTGAGGTAAGCATTGTCACCACCCTCGCCCGTGCTCAAAGAACGCGCCGGCATGTTGAAAAAGTCAAGGCTCGTCAACCCGAACGTGTCCGTGGTCGTGGCCGTGATGTCCGTGCCTACAGTATTTATACAAACGCTGGCAAAACTGCTACATTCAGACCCTTGACCTTGACAAGGAACGTGTGACCATTGTCCATTCAAAAAAACACATCCTGGACATTTGGATCCATCATGGCCAACCAGAACATACAATATGCTTTGGTCTCCCACCTTGTCACCGTCAGAATGAACCACAACCCTGTTGCTTGTGCTGTTGTTAATTGTTGTCTCCCGTTGACAACCTGAAAATGCAAACAATGCAATACATAATAGAAACACTTGGATTGTAATAGTCTTCATAAGCTTTTTTTGTTTGCAAAATTAGAGGTTTCCTCTTAAAAATAAATCCTGTCAACCCCCATTTATTCTGTCAATATGACGAACTTGTGAATGTGACAGGATAAATTCGTTTTCACTTTTGAAAAACAAACCATTCAAAACACTATCCACCAGCACGATAAAACCAAAACAAATACAAAATGAAATCATCCCTCTTATCCTATTATTATCCTGTCATTATGACGAGCCGCTGTTTTTGATAGCATAAATGTTGTATTTTTGCCGAAAAATAACGTATGAAAGTCAGCATTTCCGTTTTTCTCGGCATAATGGCACAGCTGTTCTTCTGTGTTTTCTTCCTGTTCCTGTTCGCCAACAACGCTCTGATTCGCCCCACCGCACACGGCATCCTGTACAAGGAATATTTCATCGGAGCCTTTCTGTTGCTCATGATCTATCTCAATGCATTGGTATTCTATCCTAAATTCTACCTGTGCAACCGGCATCTCCTGTACATCCTGCTTTCCCTGGCAAGCATTGCTGTCGCCATCGCAGTAGAGTTCGCCTGGATCTACCACGACGTGATGCGGGAATTTCAGCCTTACATGAGTGACTCTATGGCGCAACGGAACTTCTGGGGAAGGATCCCCTTTGTGTTTCTGCGGGACGCCGGGGGACTCTCCATGACGTTTCTCATCTGTGAATTCATCCATCTTCACCACCGTGCAAAGTGCCTTGACAAAACCCTGGTCGAAAACCCGGGAATCATTGTCGCAGAAGACGCCGGCCATGACATGGTTCTGCTCAAGACACAGGACATCGCTTATTGCGAGCAGGAAGGCAACTACACCAAAATATGCCGTGAGGACAAAAAGTTGTTTTTCCGATACGGCTCATTAACAAATTTCATCTCTCTTATCGGAAAGGATACTTTTGTTCAAATCAACAGAAACACGGTGGTCAATAAACATCTGATAACAGCCTGCTCCGACGGGAAAATATGGATCTCTGGTGAAGAACAGCCCTTTTTGGTGTCCCCAAACATGCTCGACCAACAGTTTCTCCAAACCATAACGGACCAGAACGCCCGCAATTTGAAACAAAAGGACAGAAATAGCAATCATGCTTCTGACAAAAGTTTGAAAAAAAGCAAGGAAAAAATATACCAACTCATTGCTGAGGAACCTGGGGTATCAGCCGTGCAACTTGCCGCGGAAACAGGCATCTCTCAAAGTACAATCAACCGCCACATCGCACGCCTCAAACAGCAGGGACTCATCCGGCATGTTGGTTCCAACAAGACCGGCGGCTACGAGGCGGCGGAAGGAGAGATGGGGTGAAAAAAGGAACCGGCAAATTTTCGGTTGTGATTAGGACAACGGATTAGTGGTTGGACTCTGCCGTAAGGTTCCGTTTCATTATCATTTTCACGAAACCGCATAGATATCCCCATCCATAACTGACATGGATGGTTACGAAGGTGGCAATCAGCAGAAATATCTTCTTGATATTTTTGAACTGCTTGACACTGAAATAGATGGCCAAAAACAAATAGAGTGCGAGTATGGTCACATACAGAATGCGGCAAATGGGGGAGAAGATACTAAGCAGCAATCCGACAATCAACCCGAGGACGAACAGAGGCGGGAAAAATTGGCGCACCGTGGCAGGATTACCCAATTTTTTGCTGACCAATGGTTTGAAAAGTCCGTATTGGTAAAACATCTTGGATACTTTGCCGATAGTGTCGCGGGCATAGTAGTTGATGACAACCGACGGGATAAGATAAATGCGCCCGCCATATTTGATAATGCGCCCGTTGAACTCATCATCCTGATTGCGGACCAGTTCTTCATCAAAGTAGCCGATGCGCTCGAACACTTCGCGGCGGAAACAACCGAAAGGTACAGTATCGACTTGCATCTCCTTGTCAGTGCCGATGCGGAAGTGCGAGTCGCCCATGCCGAACGGTGAACTGAGCGCGGCGGCAATGGCCTCGCACACAGGTGTTTGCTTCGCAGGAAGCGTGCGGCAGCGCCCGCCAACATTGTCGGCATTCAGCTCGTAGAGTTTTTTCTCCAACACGGAAAAATAGTTGTCCGGATAACTCGCATGGGCATCCATTCGGATGATGACATCGCCTTTGGCTACCCGTATGGCAATGTTAAGTCCCACGGGCACAATTTTTTTCGGATTGTTCAGCAGGAAAATAAAAGGATACTGCTCCGTGTATTGTTGCACGATTTCGCGCGTGCGGTCGGTGCTCATGCCATCCACAATCAGAACTTCCATCTGGTCGTGCGGGTAATCTTGCCGTATAATGGAATCTAAACATCCGGCAATGTGCTTTTCTTCGTTATAGACAGGACAGACGATGGATATCATAATATTGGATTTATGCGTTGTTTTGGTATATTTTCTGATATTTTCCTGCAATAATCTTCCAATTGAAGGACTCGAAACGTTCTTTATCAAGATTTTGATACGCTTCCGGATGCAAAAGCATTTCCCGTAAGGCATTTTCAATGTCCGTCAGGGAAGTGGGATGCACGCTTTCACCTATTTTTTCTTCAAAAAGTCCGTCTATGCCTTCGCCTTTGGTGAAAAGAACCGTCAATCCTTGCGAAAGCGCCTCAATATAAACCAACCCGAAAGTCTCCGTTTTGGAAGGCATGGCGAAAATGCTGTTTTCGAGATACACTTTCTGCAACTCGGCTTTATCATAAATTTTTCCCCGATAGCGCAGCGTGTCGGGATGTTGTTTCACCAACTCCAAAACTTTGCTTTCCATATTGCCCGTTCCGCCCACCAAGTCCAAGTGAATATCCGGAATCTCCTTTTTTAGCGTAAGCACGGCTTCAATCAGGCGCACCACATTCTTATTGCTGTCGAAGTTGCCCACATATAGAACATTGTGGTTCTGGCAGTGTTGAGCATTTTCGGAGTTCAGATGTTGGAGCCAGTAGTCGTTAATCCCGTTGTGGATGATGGTGTTTTTCGACTTCACAATGTCGCGCATGCCGCACAGCGTCCAATGCTTGTTCAGCCGTTTTTGCAGCGCGGGCGAGATGGAAATCACCTGGTCGGCCTCTTTGATGACGGCGCGGTGCACCCACCAAAGCAGTGGCGCGTATTTGAGAAACGCGTTCATGTCGGCGTTGCGCACGGCCACAATGTACGGAATCCCATAGTGTTTTTTCAGATACAAAGCGGTGGCTCCGTCACTGAACAGGTTGGTGGCGTGAACATAGGATACTTGCGCCAAATCAACCTTTTTTGCAATGTCTTTTCCGATTTTGTCAATTTTAAGATTGAAAAAGAGCTTGTGAAGCGGTTTCAGGATGTTGGAATAGATGATTTCGGTGTTCTGGCCGTTAAAATGGTTTTTTCCTTCCAATTCCGGATTCCGTATAGGGGAATAGATGATTTGGCGCACACCGAGTTGGTCCAGTTGCTGATAGAGTTCCGTGTGTACTTTGCTGTATGTGAAATCGTTGCAGATATGCAGCACTTTATGTTTGTCGGAATCTTCGGCGGATAGCACGCGCGTGGGCGGGATGTTGCGGGCGTGAAATGTCGCACCCAGCAGCAGAAACGCCAGCATTTGCACGGAACCGGGCCCGTATGGGAAGTTGGGTTCCACAAAACTTACCAGCAGCGGCACGATGCACGCCACGAACCCCGCGTCACGGATGTCGGTCTTGCGCTCGCGGAAAAGATCCACAATAGTGCGTATGCCGAAGTAGATATAGAATCCCACTAACGGAATGGACCAAATGCCATATCGTACAAGTCGGAGCAGTATGTAGTTGTGTATCAATAAAATCTTGGATGCCTCCTCAGATTCGCCCAGCGGGTCGTTTATGAGCACTTCCAATCCTTGCTGGTTGCGCTCCCATCGGTTGGAGGTCAGCACATCAAGGTCGGAGGAAGATTTGCCGCCAATCATAAAACGCGCCAGTTCATCGCCAATGAAGCCCACATATAGGATGTAGCCGATGACCAAAATCCCCAAAACGGTAAGTATAGTTTTCAAACTCCAATGCCACTTCCAGTCAAAATCCTTGATGGATAGGAAGATAACGGCCGCCAAGACGGCGAAAAAGTCGGAACGCGCGCGGATGAGCAGCAGGGCGAGAAACGCCAAGGCGAACACAATCATGAAGGCGGTGCGCTGTTCTTTTATTTTTATTCCGAAGAAAAAAGTGGCGGCGGCGCCGATGGCCAACATGCCGCCAATCTGGTTTTTGCCTTCATCCAGCATGTAATGCTCCGGAATGATCAGATCTCCTGCCCAGTAGAAGCAGTTGATGAGCGTCATGATGACCAATCCAAGCGTATAGTAATAGGTGATGTTGGCCCATGTTTGCATGTCTTGCTCAAGGCCCATGCCGATTCCGATGCATAGAAAAGCAATAATAAGTTGGCTCAAGTCGGCAGGTCGGAAACGGTGCCCGAAAAGGTGGAAGCACACAAACTCAATTCCCACGAGCAATATGGTAAGCAGAAACAGTCGCATGAACCGTTCGGAGCAGTATTTGTCAATGGAGAAGGTGAGCAGCACCGACGCGCCCATGCAAGCCATGATGAAGTATCGAAGGATGTAGTAAACCTTGGTCAAATATATCCATGGCAGGTAGGAGGCGGCCACCATGGCCAAGGTGGCGAAGAGCAAATATTGCGCTATTTTCTTTTTCATAAGTTTGTTGATTGGGCGTTAACAATTGGGTTGGAGGTTCACCATCTGGCCGAAAAGCAGGTCGGTTTCGGGCAGTCGTCCGCGGTCAAAACCGCCGCCAGGGGTGAAGGTGAGCTCGCCGAAATAAGCTTTGCCTTTTTCCAAATAGAAATCGGCGCGCACGAACGGGAAGGGTTTGGAGAGTTTTTCCGCATAGTCGAAGAGTTGGTCCATGCCTTCCGGTTTGGGCAGCGTGAACCCTTCAGGAGCCGCTTTGCCTTGTTTGTTCAGCCGTTGCAATTGCCAATTCCGGTCAAAAAAGTAGAAATCCGGTTTTTCCTGTGTGCCTCTGCCAATGCAGCACAAGACATATTTGGCCTCCCCATTGAAACAGTAAAACTTGTAATCCACGGGCGAGCGGCCGTCTTCGGTCTCTATAAATTGTTCACAGAGAATAAGTTTCTCCTTAAAGTCATATTGTGGCTCGGCGGCGATGAGATGGAATTTTATCTTTTCAAAACGGTCCAAATCCCGTTTGGTAGCCGGAATGTCCAACTTGGATTTGTCAGGGCAGATGACATTGCCTCCGCAGCCGAAGTTCCATTTCAGCACAAACTTTTCGGGCAATTCGCTCCAATCAATCTCATCCGCATGATGATAAGTCTTGATTAACGGGTTAAGGATATGTTCCAATCCGCATTCTTTCACATATTCGCGAACACGGTATTTGTCGGCGCATTGTTCCACCAGTTTGTTGTCTTTGTAATAATGGAGTTTCATCCATTGAATCTTCTCATCCAAAGTTTTGGGATTGTCAAGATCCAATTTCCGATGATGGTAGATTCGGAAAAGGGTGCGTACACTCAGTTTTGGTGAAAGCGTCGTCAACAGATATCGGAAGGCGAGGTTGGTTCTGGATCGGAATTCCATAGTATATTGATTTAGAAATGTTTACCAATATTCGTTTCTTGTGTTTTTATTCTGATAGCACTCTTGGATGATGCGTTCGGTGAGATCTCCGAAGGCGGGCCCGTAGGCCGATTGGCTAAGGTCAGGGTTGGCGTTCCATTCAATAAGGATGGGCGCGCCGTCTTGGCCGACGGAAAAGTCCCAAGCGGCGATGTTGAAGTAGGGCAGACGGTAGTGAAGCCGTTTGGCGGTTTCCACCACGGTTTGGAAACTCGGAATCTCATAACCTTCCAGTGTGATGCCCACATCGGTTTTTTCCACCATGTCGTTGCCAGGCGCTCCGTAGGCGTATTTGGCCAGCGTGCCGTCTGGGTTGATGCGTGCGCTGATGCCGCCAGAACTCTCATTGTCAATAACTTGTCCCTTTTGGCCGATGCGGATTACGGCATAGATGAGCATGACTTCCATGCCTGACCGGTAGGTGAGGAGTCGTATGGTATTGGCGGAGGTTGGGTTAAGCGCGCTCATGGCAGGGTGCTGCTCAATGAACTTTTGCACGAGGAAGTCCCGTCCGTAAGTGTCGAAAACTTCCCCGATTCGTTTGCCGTCAAGGTTGGTGCGCCCGTTTTCCACATGCAACCGGCGCACTCCGTGGCCTCGTGACTCGCGCGAAGGTTTGATTACGGCAGCGTCCAGATTCTGACAGATACGCTCCGCTTCCTCTTTGGTAATGGCTTTATTGTCAGCGTAATAGTATCCATTGATGTTTTTAACGAAGGTGACAGGTTGCGCCACATCGGGAAACAACATGTCGGAGACATTCTTGTCAGCGTAGGCGTCCATCATCCAATATTGGTTCATGCGTCCGATGAGTTCAGTGCGGTACAAACTGAGCGGAATGTATTTCTTGGAGTATTCGTTTGTCCTGGAATACAGGAACTTATGCCATATCAGCGGCACGCGGTGTCCTGTCAGGCCCTTGTAATAGGATTGAATTTCCCTTTTTTGCGCCCGTGTCAGTTTCCGGCGCACTTGCAGTTTTCGGTACTTACCGGTAAGTTCCAATACGAAGGAATGTATGGAGATCCGTTTGGTTATCTTGGCAAAGCAGCGTTTGTATAAATCCATGAGCATGATAGTAGAGTTTATTCGTGGTGGATGATTTTTTGGAGATGTTTTAAGGACAATGTGTGAGGATAACGCCCGAAATCATACTTTTTCCCGGTTTTTTTCCAGGCAAAATAGCAGTCGCGGATTTCCTCGCGCCATCCTTTCCGTATGAAATATTGTCCGGTGCGGTCCCAAAAGTCGTTGACTTCGATGACCACAGGACCTTCGTCGGTGATGGCGATGTCCCATCCGGCGGCTTTGATGAAGGGCAGCGCCTGTTGGAATTTCAGCACTTGCGCTTTGATGCTGTCCCAGTGGTGGATTTGCACACCATTGACAGAGTTGTCGCTGTCCGGGTGTTTTTCAATTTCCTTGATGTTGCGCCAGCCGTCATACTGGATGGCGTATTGCAGTGTTCCGGTTTCCGTATCAATGCAGGCATCCACATTGCCGCCGCCGCCCGCATTGTCCACGCACTTGCCGGCCCGCCCAATCTTGATGAAAGTGGCGATGATGCGCGCCTCCCCGTCAGGATACAAGGTGGTCATGAAACGCACGGTGTTCACGGAACTTGCGTTCAGGGAGGCCATCTGGTCGGTTTGCCGCACCCGGCTTTCAAAAATCAGCGGCTCGCCGGCCAATACCTCCGACAACCGCTTCACATTTCCGTTGAAAAGATGCAGCAAAGCGTCCTCTTCCTTGTATTCAATGGAGGTGACGACCAATACATTGTCCCCGTGTGAGCTTTCCGTGGTTTTAATCACGCATTCCTGCACCCTCTTATCCTGCAGGATTTTGCAAATACCTAATTTTGAGGAGGATACGATATCAGACTCAGCGGCACCTTCCGGTTGGTAGTAGGCGTATAATTCGGAAGTGCGTATGCCGGCATTCTGCATTAAAGTGTGTGCCACATATTTGTTGCGTGAAAAGATGTAGTATTTGTTGGGGTTGAGATAATCCAGATAATAGCGTTGCTCGTTGATACCTAAGAATTGTTTGCGGAAAATGTCGCTCCGGTTGTACAGGGCAAATTGGTCGTACTCTTCCAATGTGATGCCTCTTTTCCGGTGAAGACGGAAATAATCGCACAAAACAGCCAGTCGCTTGTTTGCAGGATATGGGTGCAGACAGTCGCGAAGATGCTTGATTTTTTGAGTTATTGTATTTAGTATCATGATTTTACAAGTGGGTTCTGGAATATCCGTATTGTTTGTCCAACTCTTGTTCCCGTCGCACATCAAAGATTCTATGGCAGCCGGTCGCTTTCACAGAGGCGGGCGCGCCGGCAAGTAAGGAGTCGGGTTCAATATTGGAAAAATCTTTGTTAATCAAGCTGTTGGAGGCAATGACGGTTTGGTTGGGAATGACGGCGCCTTTGGAGATTGTGGTCCGGTTGCCCACCCAGATATTGTCGCCCAGCACGATGGGTTTGGTGAGCGGGGGCACTTGATTGTCCTTGTGGGTGAGTTCGATGTAGTGGAAGGAGGAATCCATGATCTGGATGTCCCACGCCATGCGCACATTGCGCCCGATGGTAATGCGGTCAAAGCAGAAGATACGGATGTTGGTGCCGAAAATGCCGTCAAGTCCGCCGATTTCAAGTGTGCCGTTGTCGGCAATAAGCAAGTAGGAGCCCTGCATGAACTTGATAGGTCCGTGAATGATCAGCGTGCCCGAAATGGTCCAGATGCACTTCTGCACCGCCGTGGCCACATAATAATCCCGTTTCCCGATTTTCACCATCCCGGAATGGATGTTTGGTGTGTCGAGAATGATTTTTCCTTTCATCCTTCTGAATTCGGCCCGCCCATAAACATACAAAGGCAATTTTATCGCCTGTTTGAAGGGCAGCATCTTGAAATTCAACCACAAGGTTTTGATGAGGTTGGTTTTGAAGAGGATATGGAAAAAGAGTTTTATATGATTCATTTTTTGATTTTACTTAAAATGATTTCTTTATAGGTCAAGTATCCTTCCATTTTGAAGAAGACGGAAGCCAGCCAGTAAAGGGCGACAAACAGGATGATTTGGATAAGCATCACCCAATACGGGTGCCAGGGAATATGCAAACCGAGAACATAAAGGCCGATGCCTATCATAGCGACGCATAAATAGCAAACACCCACATCCTTAATCTGTTTGAACAGTCCGTATCCAATCAATTTTCCGTTAACTATAGCATTGATAATGAAAGAGATATATCCAACGGAGGCGATTGCCCACAATAGTCCGTAGATGCCGAATTGGAATCCGGCCACGATAAGTCCGATGCCGATGAGCCGTTTGGTGAGTTGGATAATGAAATAGATAGTGCTCTTTCCCAATGATTTTATCACATTGGTATTTAATGTGTTAAGTGTGTAAATCATGCTGGAGACGCACAGGATCTGGAAGTAGGGGGCGGCAGTTTCCCATTTGGCGCCGTACAAGAGCGTGATGAGCGGATGCGCAATGACCATCATCAGTACCATGAGTGGAAAGTTGAGGTAGGTGATGGCTTTGATGTTTTTGCGCACACCGGCCAACAGTTTCTCCTTGTCGTCTTGCAAGGCCGAAAACACGGGAAAGGAAACCTCGTTGACGATGGCGGACAGTGAGTTGGTAGGCACTTCCTCCAATTTTTTGGCTTGTGTGAAATAACCTAAGTCCTTGGCAGAGTAGAATTTACCGATGATGAGACTTTGCAGGTTGGTATAGATGGTTTCCACCAAGGAAGAGAGCAGCATCAGTCCGCCGAAGCTGAAGAGTTCTTTCAGTGATTGGAAGCTGAACTCCAAGGAAGGCCGCCAAGTACTCATTTTCCAGAGCAAAGCCACGCTTACCAGCGCGGTGACGAGGGCGGAGGCCACGAGACTCCACACGCCATAGCCCATAAAGGCCATGATAATGGCCACGATTACCCCGCACAAAGTGGAAACGATGTTCCGAACGGAAAGTTCTTTGAAGCGCAGTTGTTTTTGCAGTTGGTTGGATTGGACAATGGCAAACGATTGTATAAAGAGCACCAAACTTTGTACGCGCAGCACATCTTTCAGCAGAGGAATGTTGTAAAAACGGGCGATGGCGGGTGCGGAGAAAAACAAGATGATGTAGAAAATGACGGACATCACCAGATTCCAGTAGAACACGGTGGTATAGTCGATATGGGTAGGTTCCTTTTTCTGGATGAGGGCTTGTCCCAGACCGCCGCTGATGAAGATGCTGGAGATGGCGATGAAAACATAGAGCATGCCGATGCAGCCGAAGTCGTCGGGCATAAGCAGGCGGGCGAGCACGATGTTGGAAATGAACGAGATGCCCACCGTGCCGATGCGTCCGATGCCGCTCCACAGCATTCCGGAGATGGTTTTCTGTTTTAAATCGCTATCAGCCATTGTTTTAGAGTCTTGTTATTTATCCCCTTTTGCAAACGGTTCCAAATAGGCGAAAGGTGGGGTCAGTTTCCCGTCTTCGAGGATGGTAGCGCGCTGGATGATGTTGGAGTGCTCGCGTTTGAGCAATGGGACGAGCACATGCTGCATCAGCATGTCGCCGAAATAGGCGCTGGTGTCGAGGGCCAGGGCGTTGGGGCAGGTGTCCACGGCCATAACCGAGATGTTGCTATCGTTGGAGAACGCCGGTTCCTCTTTGCCGTTTTGCGGGTTGTAGTCGTAAAAGGGCTCATCGTGGGTGGAGGCGCGGAGGGTGCTCTTGATGCTGCCCTGTATGTCGCAGGTCACATCCCCGATGAAACGGATGCGCAGGGTGGGGTCGGCCAGATTCTCTTGGGAGAGGTAAACGGGGGCCTCCGGAGCCCAGAAGTGGGCGGAAACCAAAACATCGGTTTTGCAGGCCCAGCGCATGAAGTCGCTTCGATAGGCGGTAGGGTGGTGGATGAAATCGTCCCAGGAAAACTCCCCTCCGTCGTTGCGGGTCACGAGGCGGTCGGCATCTGCCGAGCAGAACGAGAGTGCGTTGACGGGTCCGTCTGCGAGAAACTGCTCTTCAGTGAGGCGGACGGCTCCAATGGTTTCAAGGATGTGCTGTGCGCCGTGCGAGACACGCCCGTTGCCGGTCACCAGCACTTTGATGTGGGGCAATTCCACCGATTTAAGTGCTTGTGTGAGTTTTTCCAAAGTAAAATGTTTGTCAGGCTTTGGCAACTCATAGAGATGATGGCGCAGGCCGTAGCCGCGCAGCGTGTAATAGGAGCCCACGATGCCCGCCCACCAGCCGAACGCACACACGCGCCGGTTGTCATCATCAACCAAATACTCGTAATCCGAGAAGGTGATGTGCTTGGCCATCAGGGTTTGCAGCAGCGGACGGTTGTACGCCTGCATCTTGGCGATGTGCCCGAAGAAGAAGTAGTGCTTGTTCGGGATGAGCGTGCGGATGTCCGCCTCCTTGATGCCGAACAGGATATCGCAATCGTCCACATTGTCCGTTACCCGCACCCCTGCCTTCCGGTAGGCCTCGTCGGAATACGCGCGTATGTCACTCGACTGCACGACAAACTCATCCTGCGGAAAACTGCGTTGCAGTTCGGCTAAATGGCTGGGTGTCAGCGCTACGCGGTTGTCTTCGGGAATTTTCGTTTCTCTGATAAGTCCGATTTTCATAATATGTTAAAGCGTATTTTTACCCATTATAATATACGGGGCAAAGATACAAAAAAAGGCTCAACATATTCTGGAGTATGGACTTTAGATTTAACCACGTTTACAAACTGCTTCGTTGCCCAAAAACAATGCCACTGTTGGTCTCGTCAGGAATGTCAAAGTGATGAGCAACGAGCGGGATAAAGCAGCAGATTAATACGCCTTCTGCACCGCAATCACCCTGAAGCCGATCAGCGGGGAGGGACCGTCGTAGCGCTTCTCGCTGTCGATGCGGATGTCGTAGCCGGGGTCGAGGTAGCTGCCGCCGTAGGCGACACCTCGCTCATAGACCATTTCCGCCACGTTGCCGCATACGTTGTATAGACCGAAATCATTAGGATAGTGTCCCTTTGCCATGTAAGTATAACCTCTATTGATGAAGGGATTATCATCCGTCACGACCACAAATTGCCCGTCCCGCATGGTGATATTTGGGTCACCGATTTGATAATACGTATAATAGGGGTAGCCATTTTTATCTCTGAAGTAAGGTGACCCCATCGAATATACCCGAAATGGATACCCGCTTCGGGCAGCATATTTCCACTGCTGTTCAGTAGGCAAGGTGTATTCCCACACTTCACTACCCATTTTCTCGGTCAACCATTGGCAAAACAGTGTCGCACCGTCATAGCTGATGGATGACACGGGATAGGGTCCAAACGCTGGATGAGTGTAGTAATATGGGTAATCCAACATCCCCAGTGAGGTGTCTATCTTCGCTTTCTCGTAATCGGCCATGCGTTCCTGAGCCTTCAGATCGTCAAGGAAGAGATTGTACGACGCGTTGGTCACTTCCGTCTCCAACATGCGGAACGATGCGAGCGTCACCCACATCGTGTCCCCTTTGGCGTTATGAGTCAAGAAATGGGCACCCGGGATTTCCACGAAAGTCCCCACGAGCTGTTTCTCCAATTTCATGGTTTTCTTGTCGGCTTTCTGCGCCCAAGCCGCCACCACTGCGGCGATTAAAAGGATGGTCAGGGTTATTTTTTTCATAATGGATAAGGTTTTGATGAAAGGTTTCTATATGTAATAACGTGATTTACAGGGAGAATCTTGGGTGGGAGGATGCTATTTTCTCATTCCGCCCCCTTCGGCTTAAAATATACCACCTGATTCGGGAAATCAATCACCACTTCACCCATGCGTTGCAGTAACCCGAAACCGAAATAGCCGATAACATCCTTGGAGGGAGCCTTGCTGGCGTGACCGGACGCGTCCGTATTCGCCCACGTATGCACGGAATCCACCACAAAGTTCGGCATCACCAGACGCTTCGCGTCAAAAACTTCGTTGGCGCTACTACCTGAAGCCCCTTGGGTGGTTCTTGAATCCTTGGCTATATCCAAACTTCCAATATCCAATTTCCGCACCACATCCGCGAAAAGGCAAAGATCCGTGCCCATCCCGGAGTCGAATAACAGTTTTCCGGAAATTTTCAGGCTGTCCGTCACAAAAAGTTTTGCGGGAGCCTCGAAATAATACTCTTTGTCCCGAAAAACCAACTTCAGAGCGCACCATTTTTTTTCGCACCGAATCAGGGACAGAAGGCAGAATATCGAAGGAATGCGTGCCAAAATCAAATGCCCATATATGCTTTTTAATAAACACAAGCCCTATTACCCCGTCAATGCTGTCATTAAACGTGCTTCGCAGATTTGGAGCGGGAATAATCGAAAACTCTTCCCGCTTTTCTGCAATCGTGATGTTCCAATCCTGAAACGCCTTCACCACCTGCCGCCCTTCCGTACCGATTCCCTCAAATGCCATTGTCTGCTTGCTTTCGTAACCGTAGTGGTTATCTACAAACGTGCTGTCCAACCACACGAAAGGAGCGGCGCAATCGTAAACCAACTTGACGGGCAAGCTGTCGTTCAGGAATGCATCCACGTAGATGTGCGGAGTGAAGGTATGGAAACGGTAGGGGTATTTTTGAACGAAACGGCTGTCGGCATCACCGCCACTCGGTTGACCGGTGCACGACAGCAGACTTCCTAAAATTCCGATGAAAATGAGGTGTTTTTTCATTGCTTCGTCTTTTTTTTGTAATGTTCGTTTGGTGTGTAGTAGATTTTGTCGTTACGATAGTCGATTATCCAATTATAGAGGGATATGATGTCCAATCCAATTGAACCATCACAACCCCAACGTTTATAGGGGTCATCTGGTTGTCCGGTTTGCGAATTTGTCCAATGGGTTTGGTTCCGATCACGAA